>Ga0310694_10000595_pt1 | contig 46367 bp, 32 predicted proteins | sample 174DNAGHGhighgp2_FD_203884 | JGI IMG/M metagenome (GOLD analysis project Ga0310694, IMG submission 203884) | Sheep rumen microbial communities from Palmerston North, Manawatu-Wanganui, New Zealand - 1742 DNA GHGhigh gp2 (v2) (version 2) | ecosystem: Host-associated > Mammals > Digestive system... | reverse complement strand
ATATCTTCAATTCCTTGAAGAAGACTACGCGACTGCCTATGGCCGAACTCATCGACGCCGTCAGCTTCTCCGAACGAATGCTCAAAGCCGAGAAAGCCGACATGTACGACCAAATGTACGACAAGACCAAGGACGACTACCGTGCACGCATTGTAAGGCTCACCAAACAAGGAAAATACCGCAATCCCGACGGCACCACGATGAACGAGCACCAGCTTGTCGAGCACCTCGTCAGCCAAGCCGACAGCCGCGGCGAGCACGTCGGTTGGCAGCTCTTCCCTCCCAAGCCATGGAACCTCCGCGCCCACCTCTACATCACCATCGTCGCCGTCGCCTCCCTGTCTCTCGCTCTTCTGCTCGCAGCCTCCTTCTTCGGCTTCCACCACAAGCCATTGGCCCTGCTCCTCGCCCTACTGCTCATCATACCCGTCAGCCAGGTTGTCATCGACCTCTTCAACCAGCTCCTCTACCGCATCCACAAACCTCGCGGAACCTTCAAACTCAAATTCAAGGACGGCCTGATACCTCAGCAATACGCCACCATGGTCATCATGCCTACCATCCTCAAAAACAAAGAGAAAACCATCGAACTCCTCGAACAGCTCGAGGTATACTACCTCTCCAACATCAACCGCACTGGCGACGGCAACCGCCTCCAGCAGCATCAGCAGAACATCTACTACACCCTCATCGGTGACGCCGCAGCCTATAGTAGCGCCGACGCACCATGGGACGACGAAGTCGTCGAAGCAGGCCTCCGCAAAGTCCACGAACTCAACGACAAATACCGCGCACCTATCTTCAACTTCGTCTACCGCCGACGCGCATGGAGCGACGGCGAGCAGACTTGGCTCGGACACGAACGCAAACGTGGTGCCATCCTCCATTTCAACGACCTGCTCCTCGACCAAACCTCCGACGACGACAAAGCTCGTCGCTTCCGTTGCGAGACCATCTCACAGTGGCACCAGCAGGTCTCCACGCCCATCAAATTCGTCATCACTCTTGACACCGACACTGAGCTGGTGCTCTATTCCGCACAGAAACTCATCGGCGCCATGGCGCACCCTCTCAACCGCGCTCAGCTCAGCCCCGACGGACACCGCGTCGTCAGTGGCTACGGCATCATGCAACCCCGCGTCAATGTCGATGTCGAGGTGACAAACAAGAGCCGCTACGCACAGCTCTTCGCTGGCCTCGGCGGACTCGACGTCTACACCACCGCCAGCTTCGAACTCTATCAGGACATCTTCAACGAGGGCACCTTCTGTGGCAAGGGCATCTACGACCTTCAGGTCTTCCAACAGGTGCTCAAAGGCACTTTCCCTCAGAATCTTATCCTCAGCCACGACCTTCTCGAGGGCTGTCACATCCGCTGCGGACTCATCAACGACCTCGAACTCTTCGACGACAACCCCTCCAACTATATCGACGACGCCAAGCGACATCACCGCTGGACACGTGGCGACTGGCAAATCATCAGCTGGCTGGGACGCAAAGTCAAGAACGAGAAAGGACAGCGCGTCAAGAACCAGGTCAACACCATCGGACGATGGAAGATTTTCGACAACCTGCGCCGCTCCATGCTCCCGCTCGCCATCATGACCGCCATCGTCGCAGGCTACGTCATCGCCGCGCTCTCCCATTCCGACGCCACCGTCGCGGGATGGATTGTGGTCACCTCCCTGCTCGCCGTCGCAAGCCCCATCGTTTTCTTCATCATCGGACAACTCACCAAGTTGCCCAGCTTCGGACGACGCTACCACTACTACGCCACCCTCATGCGCGGCTTCAAAGTCATCATCTACCGCTCGTTGGTGCAGTTCGCACTGTTGCCCAAAGAGGCGTGGATGTACACCGACGCCGCCGTCAGGGCCTGCTGGCGCATGTGGGTCAGCCATCGCAACCTCCTCAACTGGATAACCAGCGACGAGGCGGCTAAAAGCACCAAAGGCACTCTCCCCGACTATCTCGCCAAATTCTGGTTCAACTACGTCTGCGCGGCGGCTCTGCTCCTCCTCACATTCGCTTTCGGCAACACAAGCCTCTTCGCCACGGTCTGCGCCCTCTTCTGCGCGGCAACATGGCTCACAGCGCCCCTGCTCATGTATTGGCTCGGCAAGAAGTTCCCGCAGAACAAGAAGAACCTCTCCGACAACGAATTAAAAGATGTCACCAGCCTCGCACACGACACATGGCTCTTCTTCGACAAGCTGATGACCGAAGAGAACAACTACCTCATTCCCGACAACTACCAACTCAACCGCGAACAGCGCAGCGACTACAAGACCTCGCCGACCAACATCGGCTACTCCCTCACTTCCATCGTCAGCGCCACCGAACTGGGTTTCATCGAGTTGAACAGCGCCATCGAACGCTTGGAACACGTCATAGACACCGTCATTAAGCTCCCAAAATGGAACGGTCACCTCTTCAACTGGTACGACATCAAGAGCCTCAAAGCCTTGCCCAACTTCTTCATCAGCACTGCCGACAGCGGCAACTTCGTCGCCTGCCTCTACGTGGTCAAAGGCTTCATTGCCAGCCACTCCGACATCTCCACGGACGACCACGCCAACCTCGCCTCCAAGGTCACTCGCCTCATCGACCAGACCGACTTCAGCAAGCTATACAACCACGAACTCGACGTCTTCAGCATTGGCTTCGACCACGGCGCTCAGACCCTCCTCCCCTACCATTACAACAATTTCGCCTCCGAGGCTCGCCTCACCAGCTTCCTCACCATCGCGCAGGGCGACGCACCCTACAAGCACTGGTTCTGTCTCGACAAAACCCTCGTGCAGTATCAGGGCTATAAGGGCGTAGCATCATGGTACGGCACTCTGTTCGAGTATTTTATGCCACTCATCTTCCTGCCCACCTACAAGCACACGCTCATGGATGAGACCTACAGCTTTGCCGTCAGGGTGCAACGCAAGTTCATCGCCAACAACTCTCTCGGTGGCAACAAGATACCATGGGGCATCTCCGAGACGGCATATAACGAGCTTGACGACGCACAAAACTACAAGTACCACGCCTTCGGCGTCCCTTATCTCAAGTTCCAGAACACCACACCCGACCGCATCGTAGTATCGCCCTACAGCTCCATCATGGCCATCTCCACCGACGACCGCGCCGTCTACGACAACATCAAGCTCTTTGAACGCATGGGCATGCTCGACGAGGGCATGGGCCTCTTCGAAAGCTACGACAACGAGGATCATGTCGTCGTACAGGCCCACTATGCCCACCACCAGGGCATGATTCTCGCGGCCCTCACCAACTACCTAACTTCTAACACTCTGCAGCACTATTTCATGGCCGAGCCGACCATGCAGTCGATGGAGACCCTCCTCAAGGAGAAAGCGCAGGTCAAGCCTTACATCGACCTCAAAGTGACGCAATACAAACGCTATCAGTACAGTAAGGTGCAGACCGAGAGCGACGCACGACATTACGACACCATCGCCAACGTGCCCGAGATTGGCTTCGTCAGCAACGGACAGTACACCGTGATGCTCAACGACCGCGGCAGCGGCTTCTCGCGCTACCGCGACATCATGCTGAACCGCTACCGCAAAATCAGCGCTGACCACTACGGCACCTATCTCTTCGTCCGCAACCTACGGACTGACAAGCTATGGAGCGCCACCTATTCGCCACTCGACGTGATGCCCGCCAACTATTCTGTCGATTTCGGCGGCGACAAGATTCAGTACCAGCGTGTCGACGACGGCATCGTGACGCACACGGAGGTCACCATTCTCAAAGAGCGCAGTGGCGAGGTGCGCCGATACAAATTCACCAACACCACCGACGCGGAGCTCGACCTCGAAATCACGACCTATGGCGAGGTTGTCCTCGCGACCTGCGCCGAGGACGAGAGCCATCGCGTCTTCAACGCGATGAAGGTGGAGTCGGCATACGACGCTGAGCATGAGGCGCTCCTTTTCTCGCGCCCGGGAGCCGCAGGCAGCCGTCATTTCATGATTCATAAGCTGTGGCTGGAAGAGGGGCTACCGAACGACTCGAACCCCGAATACGAGACCTCGCGCCTGAGGTTCCTTGGCCGTGGCGGCAGCCTGCGCAAGGCCGACGTGCTCGAAAACCGACGTCCTCTCTCGCGTGGCGTCGGCACGACACTGGACCCCATCATGTCTATGCGCCGTCGCCTCCATATCGCCGCAGGCGAGAGTGCCGAGGCGTATCTGCTGATGGCTTTTGCCAAGGGTAAGGAACAGCTGCTGCAACTGGCGGAACAGTACACTTCGTCGCTCGACATCGACCATGTCTTCCGCTCAGCCTCTGTCTACAACAACATGCGTAACGCCCTCTCCTTGCTCAAAGGCAAGGAGATGCGCCTCTACTGCGGCATGGCCAAATACATGGCTCAGACAGCCACTCTCGGCAACTCGCGCCAGCAGACCCTCGCCGCCAACACACTGTCGCAGAGCGGACTGTGGCGTTTCGGCATCAGTGGTGACCTCGCCATCCTGCTCATGGAGATCGACAGCTTGCAGTACAGCGGACACGCCAAGGAACTGCTGCGCGCCTTCGAGTACTACAAGGTGCATGGCCTCGTCCTCGACCTGGTCTTCATCAACGATGCGCCCGAACGCGAACGCGAGGGTCTTACTCACTTCATCCGCAGCATCGCCGACACTGAGCACCTCTGGGCTTCGCACGCCGAGGCGGGACGCGTCTACGTCGTCGACGGCAAGGAGATCAATGCCGCCGAACGCACCCTGCTGCACACTGTCGCACGACTGGCATTCAACACCTCCAGCGGCATGCGCATCGACCAGCAACTGGCCCAATACGAGGCCGACAACCAGCACTATCAGGACAAGATTGAATATCCCGTCCTGCGCGCAAAGAAGGTGACGCGCGTGTGGAGCCAGCTTGAGTTCTACAACCAATACGGCGGTTTCGACGCCAACGAGGAACGACGCGAGGGCAGCGTCGGATTGCAAATCCGCCGCAACGCTTTTGGTTTCGGTCCATGCGACTACGTGGTGACAAACACCAACACCCCCATGCCGTGGGTCAACGTCATCGCCAGCCCCTCCGACGGCAATGGGACACCCTCCTTCGGCTGCATCGTAAGCTCTACCATGGCGGGCTTCTCCTTTGCCTTCAACGCGCAGCAGTTCAAACTCACCGCATGGAGCAACGACATCGTGCGCGACAACGCCTCCGAGATGCTGCTCATCAACAAAAGGCAGTTCGTGCCGGCTACAGCACGACACGGACAGGGCTTCTCCTCTTTCGACGCCGTGTACGACGACATGAAGGTCGCCGTACGCCTCTTCGTGGCTCTCGACCGCATGGAGAAATACTACCAGATAAGAATAAAGAACACCACCGACAAGCCTCTGCACCTCGCCGTCGACATGGTCTACAAACTCGTCATGGGACAGTGCGAGGAACAGACGGCACGCTACCTCTATTCCGAGTGGGACGACGCAAACAACTGCCTGACGGTGCGCAACGTCTATCACCCCATCTACCGCGACACGCTACTGCGCCTCTCCTGCACCGAGAAAATCACCGACCGCTCGCTCAACTACCCCAACCGCAAACGCCTCGGCATCGAAGTCGACCTGCCGGCCGGCGACGAGAAGGAACTGGCTTTCATCATCGCCGTTGAAACGTCGGATTGCAAATCCGCCGCAACGGACTCTATCGTGGCTCACAGACCAGACCTCGACACCATCCGCAACGAGTTCAAACGCGTCGTCGACTACTGGAACCAGCAACTCTCAGCCATACAAGTCTCCACTCCCGACAAGTCGTTCGACCACATGATTAACCGCTGGTACCTCTATCAGGTGCTTGCCTCGAGGCTCTTCGCCCGCGCCGGGTTCTATCAGGTGGGCGGCGCCACCGGCTTCCGCGACCAGCTGCAGGATGTCATGTCGCTCCTCTACTCCAACCCCAGCTACGCCCGTCGGCAAATCCTCGACCACGCGGCTCATCAGTTCAGCGAAGGCGACGTGCTGCACTGGTGGCACGAGAGCCTGCACCTCGGCGCACGTACCACCTTCAGCGACGACTACCTCTGGCTCGTATATGTCACTCACCAATACGTCAGCGTCACCGGCGACACCTCCATTCTCGCCGAGCGCATACCCTTCTGCCAAGCCGACCAACTGGCCCCAGGCGAGGCGGAACGCGGCATGAACTACGCTCTGCCAGCATCCAACGACACCGAAGACAGCCATTTCGAGTACGCCACACTATACGAACACCTGCGACGCGCCATGGAACGTGCCATGGGACGCACCGGCGAACATGGTCTGCCGCTGATGGGGTGCGGCGACTGGAACGACGGCATGTCGGCAGTGGGCGTCGCAGGCAAGGGCGAAAGCGTATGGGTCGCCTTCTTCCTCTGCGACCTACTGCCTAAGATGGAACAACTCACTCAGCTGGCTACCGATGCCGACCTCGCCTATTGCCAGCAACTGGCGGCATTCCGCTCACGTCTTGTCGACGCACTGCAGAAACACGCGTGGGACGGCAACTGGTTCCTCCGTGCCTTCTTCGACAACGGCGACCCCATGGGCAGCCGCAACAACGCTGAATGCCAAATCGACCTCATCTGCCAGGCATGGAGCATTCTCACCGACGTCGCCACGCCCGAACAGAAAAACATCATCATGCGCGAGACCGACAACCGTCTCGTCAACCGCGAACTCGAAATCATTCAGCTGCTGACGCCACCCTTCAAACACTCGAAACCGTCGCCGGGATACATCATGAACTACCCCGTCGGCGTCCGCGAGAATGGCGGACAGTACACACATGGCGCCATGTGGTACATCATGGCGCAACTCAAAGAGGGACGCGACGACATCGCCTACTACCTCTACTCTATCATCAACCCCATCCACCGCACCAACACCCTCGCCGACGTGCTAAAATACAAGGTCGAGCCTTACTGCATCGCCGCCGACATCTACAGCAACCCGCAGCACCCGGCACGTGGCGGATGGACTTGGTACACCGGCTCTGCCTCATGGGCCTACAAAACAGCCGTCGAGAACATCCTCGGCCTACACAAGCAGGGCGACACTGTCACCGTCGCTCCTCACATTCCATCCGACTGGGACCACTTCTCCTTCTCCTATCGACACGGCTCATCCACCTACACCTTCTCCTACCGCCGCACCTCCAACAACCGCGTCCAACCCTGCACCATCACTCTCGTCGACGACGGCAAGCAACACCTCATCGAACTGCATTGATTGTTTAATTGTTTGACGTTGCTTTTTGTTTTCGTCTTTTCGTCAACTGTTTAACCCTGGAAAACAGAATTCACGCTTCTACATTCTACATTCATTATGAGAATCACCAGTCTACTCAAAAAGCTACTACCCTACGTCCTGCCCTACCGTTGGCTCCTCATCGCCGCTCTTCTTCTCACTGCCGTAGGGGCCTCTATGGCTCAGGTCAACGCCATCGTCCTCGACCGCGCCGTCGACTCCATCAACGCCATGCTGCACAGCGACAATTTTGCATGGAGCCAAGCAGCACGCCTTCTGCTCATCATCAGTGCCATCCTCCTCGGCAAGGAACTCCTCGCCGCTGTCATCACCTTCGGACAACGCATCTTCGGCGAGAAGATACGCATCAACGTCAGCCGTGACCTCTCGCTTCGCGTAGTGGACAGGATTCTCACCTTCCGCATGGCCTTCTTCACCTCCGACGGCAACGAACCGGGCAAACTGCAGACTCGCATCGACCGGGGCATCATGAGCCTCAGCAACACCGTCAAGAATTTCTTCATCGACATACTGCCGCTCTTCACCAGCGCCATCATGGCTCTCGTTCTCATGTTCATAGCCAACGTATACGTCGGTCTCGTCGCCCTCGCCATTGTACCGGTCTACTTCATCATCACAGCCCGTCAGGGGGTGCGCATGAAAGGGTGGCGACGCAAGGTCTTCGGCACCCATCAGGCACTCAACAGCGGCATCATGAACATACTCGAGAACATGGGCGTCATCAAGTCCTTCAACCGCGAACCGCTCGAAGCCCGCCGGCAAGCCGACTTGCAAGAGGACTCCACGCAACAGCAGATGCAGACACGCCGCATCTCTTTCTTCTTCGAAGGACTCAAGAGTTTCGTTGAGCAGATAGGCACTGTCCTCATCATCATCCTCACCGCATACCTCGTCCTCACCGACTACCCGGGCATGACTATAGGCAAAATCATGTACCACGTCCTACTCTTCAACAACGTCAGCGCACCCATCCGACAGCTGCACCGCATCTACGACGACCTCAACGACGCCATCGTCTACGCCGAAGGCTTCTTCGGCCTCCTCGAGGCCGACGGCGAGGTGGAGCCATCCGGCACATACAAGCCACAGAAGGTCAGAGGCGACTTCGTGTTGAAGAATGTGGAATTCTCATACCCCAACGGCAGCCACGCCATCAACAGCCTCAACATGTGGATTCCGGCAGGCAAGACAACAGCACTCGTCGGACTCAGCGGCGCCGGCAAGACAACCATTGTCAACCTCCTCGACAAATTCTACGCACCCGATAGCGGCACCATCACTCTCGACGGTGTACCCCTGCATGAGTGGGACACTCAGACTCTGCGCGACAATATCGGCCTCGTCCTCCAGAAAAACCACATCTTCAGCGGCTCCATTGAGGACAACATTCTCTATGGCAACCCAAACGCCTCCCACGACGACATGCTCGAGGCGGCCCGCAAAGCCTACATCTACGATCAGGTCATGGAGATGCCCGATGGCTTCAACACCAACGCCACACTCCTCAGCGGCGGTCAGCAACAACGCATAGCCATAGCCCGCATGTTCCTCAAGAACCCACCTATCATCTTCCTCGACGAGCCGACAGCAAGCCTCGACGCCATAGCCACAGAACAAATCAAGAACAGCATCGACGCCATCAAGCAGGGACGCACAGTGATTGTCATCTCGCACAACATCGGGCAAATCATCGACTCGGACCACCTCTATGTCCTCGAGAAAGGCCATGTGGTGCAACATGGCTCAGCCTCCGACGTCTACCATCAGGGCGGCCTCTACAAGCAGATTTTCGACGCCAGTGCCCGCAGCATGAACATCGACAAGATAAGCGATACTATGGGCTTATAAATATTCAATGATACACAGACACCTCATCTCCACAAAAAAAGGTTGAAGAACACAGTCCTTCAACCTTTTTCTATTCAGAGATGTCGATATGTCAGACTTCCCATGTGTCGCCGCTGTTCAGCAGGTCATCGACACATTTGTATTTGCCGTTCTGCATCTGCTCGTCCATCTGGTCCTCATACAGCTGGGTGTAGGAGGTCTTCTTGACGTTGCGGATGACGCCGAGGGCAACGGGCAGGTCGCCACCCATGTGGGCAAGCATCATGTGGATGCCGGTGTCCTCTATGGTCTCGTCGTGTACCATGATGTCGTCGATGGTGATGCCATTCTCGCCGATGGTCACGCTTTCAAGCTGACGGCCGTTGAAACGCAGGCCTTTGTTCTTCTCCTTGCCGTAAATCATGGGCTTGCCATGCTCAAGGACGATGGTGCGGTCGTCGCGTACTGCGCGGTCAGTGATGGCGGCATGGGTCTTGTCGTTGAAGATCATGCAGTTCTGCAACACCTCTACAACCGAGGCACCGTCATGCTGGGCAGCATGGAGCATCACCTCGGTGGTGAGTTGCGGAACACAGTCGAGGGTACGGGCGAAGAAGGTGCCCTGAGCGCCCATGACGAGTTCACCGGGGTTGAAGGGATAGTCGATGGTGCCGAAGGGCGAGGTCTTGGTGACCTGGCCGAACTTGGTGGTGGGGCTGTACTGTCCCTTGGTGAGGCCGTAGATCTCGTTGTTGAAAATGGTGATGTTGAGATCCTGATTACGGCGTATGGCGTGGATAAGGTGGTTGCCACCGATAGCCATGGAGTCGCCGTCGCCCATATTGACCCACACGCTGAGGGCGGGGTTGGCGAGCTTCACACCCGTGGCGATGGCGCAGGCACGGCCATGGATGCTGTGGAAACCGTAGGTGTCCACATAGTAAGGTATACGCGATGAGCAGCCGATGCCCGACACCATGACGACATTCTCCTTCTTGATATGCGTCTTGGGGAAGGTGTTGAGGAGGGAGGAGAGGATGGCATGGTCGCCGCATCCGGGACACCATTTCACCATCTGGTCGCTCGTGAAGTCAGCCTTTGTATATTCTATGTCCGATTTTGGAACAAAATGTCTTTCACTCATGATGTTATTTTTTTATTTAACTTTAACCTTTACTTTGACTTAGGATTACGCCAGAGATTAAGGTTAAGGTCATGGTTAAGGTTTTATTCACTTAATATTTTATTGAATTCCTCTTTCAGCTCGCCGACCTCGAAAGGAAGACCCATGATCTTGTTGTACTGGTGCATCGGGCTTTCAGGGAACTGTGTGCGGAGATAACCGGCGAACTGGCCGTTGTTGAGCTCGCAAACGACGATTTTCTTGTAGCGGCGCAGTATGTCGCCCGTGTTCTTCGGCAGCGGGCAGATGTAGTTGAAGTGGGTGTAAGCCACCTTCTTGCCTTCGTTGTTCATCTCTTCGACTGCGAGGGTCAGAGCACCGGAGGTGCCGCCCCAGCCCACAACGAGTAGGTCTCCGTCGGGGTTGCCGGTCACTTCCTGATCGGGGATATAGTTGGCTACGCGGTTCACCTTCTCCTGACGGTTATGCACCATTAGGGCATGGTTCTCAGGGTCAGTGCTCAGCGGACCGTCGGGACATTTCTCGAGGCCGCCGACGCGGTGACGCAGGCCTTCCATGCCGGGCAGAGCCCATTCGCGGGCGAAAGTCTCGGGGTCGCGACGGAAAGGACGGAAATTCGGGTCGTTGGGTTTTGCCAGACGCGGAGTGATGGCGGGCAGGTCGGCCACTTTGGGGATACGGAACAGCTGCGAGCCGTTGCCGAGGTAGCCGTCGGTGAGCAGGATGACGGGGGTCATGTGCTCGAGGGCAAGCTTGGCGGCGGTGTAAGCCCAGTAGAAGCAGTTGGCGCTGCTGCTGGCGGCGACGACGATGAGCGGAGCCTCACCGTTGCGGCCGTAGAGAGCCTGTGCCAGATCGCTCTGCTCGGTCTTGGTGGGCAGACCCGTCGAGGGACCGCCACGCTGAACGTCGACGACTACGAGCGGAAGCTCGGTCATGACGGCAAGACCCAGTGCCTCACTCTTGAGCGAGAGGCCAGGACCCGATGTGGAGGTGCAGGCCAGCGCACCGGCAAACGAGGCACCGATGGCGGAACATATACCTGCTATCTCATCCTCGGCCTGGAACACGCGGGCACCGAGCGATTTGTGCTTGGCCAGCTCGACCATGACGTCGGTGGCAGGGGTGATGGGGTAGCTGCCCAGGAAGAGGCGGCGTCCACTGCGCTCGCTGGCGGCAAGGAGACCCCATGCGGTGGCAACGTTACCAGTGATGTTGCGATAGCGGCCCTTGGGCATCTCAGCGTGAGCCACTTCCACTATCTTGCTGTGGATGAGCTCCAATTTGTCGGCGTATTCATATCCCTCGGTCAGGACGGCCTTGTTGAGCTTCACGACGTCGGGCTTCTTGGCGAACTTGCGCTCCAGATAGGCAAAAGTCTTCTCGAGGGTCTTGTGCGTCAGATAGAAGATCATGCCGAGGGCAAACATATTGCGGCATTTCTCGGTGGTCTTCTTGTCGGCACCCTGTGCCTCACCTATTTTGGCGGTGAAGGAGGTTATAGGTGCGCGCACGATGGTGTAGGCACGTTCGAGTTCGTCGTTGAAGGGGTTCTCCTTGTATCCGGCCTTCTCGATGGCTTCATCGGTGAAGGTGTCCATATCGACGATGACGGTAGCGCCTTTCTTAGCCCATTTCAGCTGGCTTTTGAAAGAGGCGGGGTTCATGGCGACGAGGATGTCGCACTTGTCGCCTGAGCTGTAGATATGTGAACCTACATGCACCTGATAGCCGGAGACACCGGCCACTGTGTTGTGAGGTGCACGAATTTCAGCGGGGTAGTCGGGGAAGGTGGCGATATCGTTGCCGGTAAGCGCGCTGGCATCCGAGAAAAGCGTTCCGGAGAGCTGCATTCCGTCACCCGAGTCACCAGCAAACCGGATGACAAGGTCATCCTTATTAACAATCTGATTTTGTGACATTTTTGTTATTTTTATTAATATATTTACGTATCGAAAACTTTTGCAAAAGTACAGAAGTTTTTCTGATTGGGAAACTAAAACTAAAAAAGAATGGTTAATTCATGACAATTCCTGTCAATCTCATAACTCATTCTAAGGTCAAAGTCAAGGTTTCAAAAAAAAATTAAAAATTAAATTTAACAATCCTACTCTCCTTCTATCTGCACAAACGACTTGATGGGCGCTATGGCCTCAAGACGTGCATGGTCGTACAGGTCGGGGAACTCGACAATAAAGATGAACTCCCTGACTTTCACCTTGTATTCCTTGCCGTCCACGACGACTCTCTCGCGGTTGAGCTGTTCGGCGATGCCCGCCGCGGTGCCGCCCGTAGCAAGAATGTCGTCGAAGAAAGTGAGGTAGAAGGTGTCGCCCTCTGGCTTGCCTGCAGCAATGTCAGACAGACGGTAGCAGACTTGGTCAGGACCGTACTCCTTCATTATCTGCACGTCACGCAGATCCCCCTTGGCAAATGGCAACTTACCTTTCTTGCGGATGGGCACCACATTCTGCACCAGTCGCGACTGAGTGAGCAACGGCGCTGCAAACAGGAATCCGCGAGACTCGACGGTGACTACATTTGGACTGTGCACATTGGCGTCGATGTCGCTCACCAGTTGCGCGAAAGCATCCTTGTGCGACAGAAACGGAATGATGTCTATGAAATCTATTCCCGGCTTCGGGAAATCGGGATAGTGATTAATAATCTCTTTATAGTTCATATTGTCAGTATTTTATATTATATTTCCCTCCTTTTTGAAATATGCAAATTTATATAAATTATCCTAATTTTTGAGAAAATAACGAGAAATCAAGAAATCAAAAACAACAAAAAACATTATCGACGTCGTTATTTATTCACGAAAAAAATATTTTTAAAAAGCAAACAACATGCCATTCAGCATCAAGAAAAAACTCAATGTCAACAAAATCATTCTATAAAATTTTTTTACAGCATTTTCTCATGACACCGTCAACTATGGCGATAAGGTATATCTTTTTCATGAATGGAATGTTGAATCTATAACTACAGTCATAACACTCCTATATCAGGGTACCAAGGCACGAATGCGCCTCCTCATGGGGGAAAAAAACTTTTGTTTTGCAATCCAAAGTTCGAAGTTCTCGTCTTTTGACATTTATTATGTATTTTTGCAAAAAATATTATCTATATGTCTATAAGATGAAAGCAAGATATATCTCTTTTATTATCATATTATTAAGCCTCTTTTTCTGCAACTCGGCAACAGCCCGCGTAAAACAAGTGACGCTTCACGACTCGGCTTTCGCAAGCCTGCTGACATGCGGCGCAGGAGAAGATTTCTACGAAAGTTTCGGACATTCCGCACTCCGCATCTGCGACACAGCAAACAAAATTGACATCGTCTTCAACTACGGCACCTTCGACTTCAATGAGCCGAATTTCTACCTGAAATTTGCTAAAGGACAACTGAACTACTGCGTGGTGGCGATGAGTTTCGACGAGTTCATGTTCGAATACATGTATTACGGACGCGCCGTATGGGAACAACGCATCAATCTGTCGAAGAAGGAATTGCAACGGCTCTACGACGCTTTGCTGGTCAACATCAGACCCGAGAACATGTACTACAAGTACGATTTCTTCCGCGACAACTGCGCCACACGTGTCCGCGACATGATCGAGAACTCGATGATAAACCGCTCTGTTGCCGACACTTCGATGCCCAAGGATGCGCTAAGCTACAGGCAACTGCTACACCACAACAGCGAGGCCCGCAACGCATGGTGGCTGCTGGGGACAGACCTCCTCCTCGGCGCCCGTTGCGACAAGAAGATGACTACCAGCGACTACGCTTTCCACCCGATAGAACTCATGGGACAATACGACACCCTGACGGCCGGTGGCATGCCTCTGGCAGAGGAGGCGACACAGGAACTGAAAGACAGGCGCGAGAACAGCGGCACAGCGGTCTCCCCCACTCTCTGCTTCTGGATTTTCTTCGCCCTGGTGGCCATTATCTCTTTCATGGGCTACTTCAGCCGCTGGAAACTGGTATGGCTCGATGTCATCATATTCGGCGTGGCCACGCTGATAGGCTGCTTCCTACTCTTCATGTGGCTCGGGACAGACCACTGGTGTACGAAATGGAACACCGACCTACTGTGGGCCAATCCCCTGCATCTCATAACGTTGCTGACACTGCGCAAGCAGATGCGCCCCTTCCGCTGGACTATGGCGGCACTGACGCTGCCACTACTGGTGGCATGCATCTTCGTGCCTCATCTGGTCAATCCGGCGGTGATTCCTTTCATTCTGGCCATGGATGTGCGCCTGTTATGCAAGGAGTGAACGAAACTAAACTACTGATTGAAAATAACTAAACGTCATACAAAATACTGTTTTATGAAACGGAGAATCACACTGTTACTGACACTGTGCGTCGCAATGGCGACAGCATACGGCCAACCGAACGTCAAGGAACCGACGAAATATAAAGGATGCCACACCCTGACGCTGTTCGACTCGACAGCGGTGTTTATGGAGGAAACCGGCCTGAGCCTCGTCGAACGGCACTGGTGCGTCGAAATGCTCGACTACACGGGCTGCAAAGACAACAACGTCGTGAAGATGGACTATGACCCTCTGTCGGCTTACGTGGAGATACGCCAAGTGCTGGTGCATCGCTACTACAGCGACAAGACCGACACCATCGTCTCTGCAGGCAAAGGCACTGTATACGACTACATTGCACCAGCCCGTCTCATCTACTGGGGCGCCTCGCAGAAGATGGTGGAGATAGGGCATCTGGACCCCCGCGACCAAGTGGAGATATGGACTTTCCGCAAAGGATTCACCTACGCACTGCTCGACGGCACACAGGACGACAGCCGCTACATCCCGCCCATGCGTGGTCATTTCTACGACATCGTCTCTTTCTGGAGCGACCAACCCATTATCAACAAGGTATACAGCGTCAATGTTCTCAACTACAAGAAGCTGCGTTTCAGTTTCTACAACGACATGAGCGGCGTCTCCATCGACTCTGTGAGACAGGGCAACCGCACCATCTACAACTTCCGCCGCTACGACATCATGCCTCTGAAACATGAGCCCGCGGCACTGGCCGACAATGACATGCAATGCAAGCTGCTGCTGAGCACCGCTCCCAACTGGGAATCGAAGTCCATGTGGTTCTACGGCGTCAACGAGGACTACGGCAGCTTCAAGAGCACTCCCGAGGTCAGCGCCAAGGTGCGCGAACTGCTGAAAAATGCCAAGAGCGAGCAGGACAGCATTGCCATTCTGACCCACTGGGTGGCCGACAACATCCGCTACTGCGGCATCAGCATGGGCGAGGGTGAAGGCTACACACTCCACAACGCCAAGATGAACTTCACCGACCGCTGCGGCGTCTGCAAAGACAAGGCAGGCATGCTTGTCGCCATGCTACGCGCCGCAGGCTTCAAGAGCTACGCAGCCATGACCATGGCTCACGAGCGCATCGACCGCATCCCTGCCGACCAGTTCAACCACAGCGTCTGCGTGGTACAGCACCGCAACGGCACCTACGAACTGCTTGACCCCACATGGGTGCCAGGTGTCAGGGAGCTGTGGAGCAGCGCCGAGCAACAACAAGGCTACCTGATGGGACTGCCCGACGGCGCCGACCTGATGGAGACTCCAGTCTCGCCAGCCGAGAACCACTACCTGCGCATCACAGCAAACACTAAGATTAAGGCCGACGGTACGCTCGACGGCACACTCACCGTCACAGCCGAAGGACAGAGCGACGCCGCCGTGCGCGGTGTCTTCAAAGCCCGCCAAAGCGAATGGCACCGCAACATGGAGATGGAACTGTTGCGCATCGCTCCTAACGCAGTCATCAAGAGCATAAAACACACCGACGAGGACAAGTATCTGGAACAGCCTGTCTCCATCACCTACTCTTTCTCCATCCCCGACTATGCCATTGTGGACGGCGACGAGATAGTCTTCATCCCCCTCTCGGCACGCAACATCTACAGCCGCGCCATGGGACACCTCCACTTCGACACCACTCTCGCAACACGCACTCAGCCTTTCGCCGACCGCTGCTCGCGACTGGTGGAAATCAACGAGACCGTCACCCTGCCCGGCGAATACAAGACGATGAGCTACAAGGCGGCCATCGACGGCGTGGTGGCTCCGGCAGTCAACTACGGCTGCGGTTTCAAACTGGAAGGCAACAAACTCATCTTCGGCGAGACGGCCATGTTCAACAAACGCGTCTACGACGCCGCCGACTGGCCCGCTTTCCGTCAGGCTGTCCGCAACCAGAAAGTGGTGGCGGCAACACCGGTAATACTGCACAAATAATCATATCGACAATCTTTTAACGACAACTACCGAACAACAATGAAAAAGTCTTTTAACATATTATTAGCAGTGGCTCTATTCTCTTTTTTAGCCTCCCCGTCCCGCTCATGCAAGGCTCAAGATGCCGAATACCAGCTGATACGACGCAGCTATACGGTGAACAAGGACGGCAGTCTCGACATCGGTTTCCGCAAGGAAATCAAACTCCTGCGCAACCGCGCCATCACAGCCTACGCCGACAAGGGCGAAACCTTCATTCTCTACAACCCGGCCACTGACAGGCTCACCATCAACGAGAGCTACACAATACGCCCCGACGGCAGCCGTGTGCAGACACCGGCAAACGCTTTCGTCGACCAACTGCCGTCGCAATGCGAGAACTGCGGACGCTACAACCACCTGCGCGAACGCGCCGTCATACACACCGCCCTGGAATACAACTGCATCATCGTACTCGACTACACCATTCACCGCGACAACGCTCTACTCGACGAGACCATCTTTCTCAGCGAGGACTGCCCCATAAAGAAATACGAGATAATCTACGACATCAACGCACCCTCCTCCGATGGACAGAAATACGCGATAGGTATCACCAATATGCCTAAAAGTGCGAAATACCTGAAACAGGACGACAAACACTTTCATCTGGTCGTCAACAACTTGCCACAGAACTACAACGACAGATATCTGCCCTCCGCCAAAGAACTTTACCCTTCGGTACACATTGCCTACGGCGACTGCACCGCGAAGGCCAACAGTTTCGAGACCGTAGAGGAGGCCAAATACCTTCTTGGCGAACTGTTCGACAACAATCCCGCGACATTCGAGAAAAACATCCGCGACTACGTAGCCAACAACATCAGGACGAACAACATACCCCTCTCTCTGCTCTCCTACAAAGTCTCGTCCGCCAAAGAGACCTTCCTCGCCGCCTGCGGCACCCCTGCCGACAAGGAACACCTGCTCAACGTGCTGCTGCGTCAAGCAGGTCTGGAGACTTCAAACACAACGACAAAAGTTGAAACAGCTAACAACAGCATCTCCGTCGAGGAAATCCTTCCCTGGGAAGGCAACACGCTGGGAGCCGGCTATTCGTCGATGAAGTTGCCTATTAAAGAGGGTTCACTTAACATCAATCCCGCACGACTCACCAGCGACCGCAAGGCTCCCGTCAAAGTGGACAACTGCAACGAGAGCTACCACTACACCATCCTCCTGCCCCGCACACCGAAACGAATGCTGGCTTCGAAACCTGTCGACATCAACTACAGCAAGAAAGGTCTGGGAAGCATCGAGATACGCATCTTCCAGAACCCGGGTGGTGGCATCGAAGTCATCCGTAAACTGAATCTGGAAGTCGCCAACGGCATTGTGACACCGAAGCTTTACAAAGACTTCCGTAAGATGATGCAAGACTGGAACCAGCATAACACCATCACAATCAAGGCATCATCTAAAGATTGACAGTTGTTACGGTCTCAGAGTATACCGCCTCGCCCGTGAAGAAGGAGCGGTAGAGCAGCGACGCATGTCCCACAAGCAGCTGACGCTCACCACGGAAATAGGCATCTGTGCCTACATCCACCGGGCTGAGCCGACGCGACTGCAGGTCGACCGAAAAGACCAGCGTGGAGTCGACATAACTGCTCCCGGGCGCACCGTTGGTGGCGACAAAATACACATTGTTGTCTATCAACCGCCACGCCCTGATGCTGTCGACAATGAGCAGCTTGGTGTCGGCATAGAAGCCGTTGTCGCCCCCAAAAATCACCTCGGTGGTGAGAGTCTCGAGGTCGAACAGATAGCATGAGGGACGGTAGCCCGTCTCGCAATAAGCTATATGGTGATTCACCGTGTCGATGAGTCGCGCCAGTATCACCTTGTCGGCAGGTATCATCGAAGCATACTGCTCTGCCACAGCAAGATAATACAATTCCTCGTCATATTTGTCATCCTCCATAAGGATGGCCGAATCAACAATAGACGATGAATCCTCTATAGCGAGCGTTGCCAGCCTCTCGCCTCGCCTACCCTGCTGAATGAAGAACAGCAGGAGTGCCACGGCACACAGCGCCGCCACTGTCAGCACGACAGGCTTATTGGCCGGCTGGAATTCTATGTTGCGTAAACGTCTCGTAAGCTGGGTTTTATATTGTGTAACGTCAGATTTCCTTGACAGTCTTTATTGCCTGCTGCAAACCCTCGTCGAAATCGCGCATCACGCGGTAGTAGTACTCTATGCCGTAGAGGTTGCGGGCAATCAAAGCCTTGATCATGTAGCCCATGTATATGTCGCTGTGACGGCGGATGCGGGCGCTGCGGCCATCCTCAAAACGGGCCTTTTCCTTCAGTTGTTCTCTGAAGTAGGTGTCCGACAGCAGCTTGCTGAGGTATTCCTCGTAGCTCTCAGCATGTATGGCATGCACCGTGTCGGTCGTCGCCTTGCGTGCCTGCTCGTTCATCCACGAGGCCACCCATTCGCCCTTCACGTCGTTCTGCGACACGTTCTTAGATGCAGCGTAGTCGGCAAAAGCCTTGGCGACACCCACTGAGTCGTAGTTGGCGAGAAAGTGGCTGAAATCAGCATATAGCGTGTCGGCACGGTGGCTGTCTGCCCAACTCATGGCGAAAGTGTTGAACACTCCGGCGGAACGCAGCGAGAGGAAATAGTCCGAGAGGCGCAGGGTGTCCATCGGCACAAAGACATCGGGCATGATGCCGCCTCCACCATAGACGGTGCGGCCTTTGGAGGTGGTGTATTTCAGCGAGTCGGGATAGTTTATCGAGTCGATGCTCACAAGCTCGTTGTGCTCGTAGCGGCGTTGCAACTCCTTGTTATAGGCGTCCGTACCGTCGTCGTAGGGTTTCTGTATGCAGCGTCCCGACGGCGTGTAGTAGCGCGCGGTGGTGAGGCGTATCTGCGCACCGTCATAAATCTCGAACATGCGTTGCACCAGACCTTTGCCGAACGAACGACGACCCACCAAAACGCCTCTGTCCCAGTCTTGTATGGCTCCCGACACAATCTCGGATGCCGATGCCGAATACTCGTCTATCAGCACCACCAGCGGGTCGCTGGTGTAGCTGCCACCATGGCGCGAGACGAAGTTCTGGCGTGGCGATTTCTCGCCCTCGGTATAGACGATAAGTTTGCGGGCCGAGAGGAACTCGTTGGCGACATTGAAAGCCACGTCGAGGTATCCGCCGCCGTTACCGCGCAGGTCGAAGACCAACCGCTTCATTCCCTGGCGTTTCAGTTTGGCTATGGCATTGCGCAGCTCCTGATGCGACGTGCGGGCAAAACGCGCAAGGCGGATATAGCCCACCTCGTCGTCGAGCATGAAATAAGTGTCGACAGAGTAGATGGGCACCTTGTCGCGCGTGATGTTGAAGACCAGCGGTTGCGACAACCCCTGACGCTTGACGGTAAGCTTCACATTGGTACCCTTCTTGCCTCTCAAATGCTTATAGACAAACTGGTTATTGACGCCTTTGAAGGTCGCCACGGTGTCGTCGACCATCAGCAGCTTGTCACCTATCAGCAGTCCCACATGCTCCGAGGGGCCGCCGACAATGACGTCGGTAACAGATATCGTGTCGTTCACAATCTGGAACGAGATGCCTACACCTTCAAAGTTGGCCTGCAGACCTTCGTTGACGCGCTGAACATCTTTTGCGGCGATGTACATGCTGTGCGGGTCCAGTTCTGCAAGCATCGAGCTGACAGCTTTCTCCGAAATCTTCTTATAATCAGGCTCTTCCACATAGAATTTCTCTATATAGTCGCCCACCTGATGTAGACGGTACAGGCGTCCAGTATCTATTGCAGCGTCTTTTTTGACTTCTTTCTGGGCCATTGCTGTGCAGCACATCGACAGCAGTGCTGCCATTAACACAACTCTTTTTTTCATCGTTCTTCTCTATTTTTTCGCACTCTAACGGCAAAAAAAAAACTTTATTTTATGAAACACAAAAATAAATATAAGGTGACTACGTTATACATAATTACAAATATTACACCTGCTAATTAATCACACAAAATATAAAATGTCAGAAAACAGCAAATCCAGCCCTTCCTTCGGCAAAATAATGTTGGCGTCAGGTGTCGGCACCTTGATAGTCCTAATCCTTGTCGGTATATTCAAACTGATGATGTTTATGGGCATCATCGGCTCTGTCAGCAAAAGCTCTGAGCCTGTAATTTCCAAACAAGCATTCCTGAAGATAGACCTCACCAAGTCTATCAACGAACGCACTCCCGCCGACCTCGACGCCATGTTCGACAATGGCTCTTCCATCGGTTTCAACGACCTGCTGCGCAGCATCAACAACGCCTCGGACGACGACAACATCACGGGCATCTACCTCTACATGGGCAGCGCCTACCCTATGTCGTGGGGCATGAGCGAGGAGCTTAGGCAAGCACTCAAAAACTTCATGAACAGCGGCAAGCCTGTGCTGGCATACGCCGACGGCTATTCGCAGCAGGCCTACTTCCTGGCTTCGGTGGCCGACAGCATCTACATGAACCCCTCCGGCCTGCTGCAGTTCAGCGGCATCGCTGCCGAGGCGCTCTTTTTCAAGGATCTACTCGATCGAATGGATGTCCACATGACGCTGGTAAGACCAAAAAGCAACAGCTTCAAAAGCGCCGGCGAGACATACACCATGAACCACATGAGCGACGCCAACCGCACTCAAATCAGACAGTACATCGCCAGCATCTGGGATTATGCCGTCGAGCAGATTGGCGAGTCGCGCGACATCAGCGCCGAGGAACTCAACACGATGGCCGACAACCTCTCGGCCTGCCTGCCTGACGACGCCCTCAATGCACGGCTCGTCGACCGCCTCTGCTTCGAGAACGACATCAAGAACACCATGAAGGAGGCCTACAACTCCACCGCCACCGTCAATGCCGCCGACTATGCCAAGAGCATCAAGAGGGATTTCTCGGCCAGCAACCGCATCGCCGTCATCTACGCACAGGGCGACGTCGTCGACGGCTCCGGTTTCAACACCGCCGTCTACTCCGACAAGATAACCAAGGCGCTCGTCGACGCCGCCAATGACGACAACATCAAAGCCATCGTCCTACGCGTCAACTCACCGGGCGGGCAGGTGACGGCCTCTGAGGTGATGACCAACGCCGTCATGCGCGCCAAACAGAAGAAGCCCGTCATCGTTTCCATGAGCGACCTCGCGGCATCTGCAGGATACGAAATCTCCTGCAACGCCAACTATATCGTCGCCGAACCCACCACCATCACCGGCAGCATCGGCGTCTTCGCCACAATCCCCGAGTTGGGCACCACGCTCAAAAAACATGTAGGCATAACCTCCGACACGGCGATGACCAACGCCAACGCCACGGCGCTGAGCGTCATGCGTCCCATGTCGCCACGCACCATGGAACTGATGCAGCGCAACGTCGAGGAGTTCTACACCGTCTTCGTCAACCGCGTCGCCAAAGGGCGTAACCTGAGACCCGCCTTTGTCGACAGCATAGCCCGAGGACGCGTGTGGACAGGGCGCGACGCCCTCAAACTCGGCCTCGTCGACGCCCTCGGCGGTCTGGACGACGCCATCGCCATAGCCGCCGACAGCGCTCAGCTGACCGACTACGCCGTAATAGACTATCCCGCCAACGAGAGCCTCCTCAACGACCTCCTGAACCGCAAGAACGGCTCCTCTGGCACAGCACAATACAACACGCAGCCTTTCCTCTTCCCCTCCAACGGCCTGTGGCTCCCTACCAATCTTATCAACAAGACCCTCAGGCAGATATGCGAGACACGCGGACTGCAAGCGCGCCTCGACTTCTTTATCCTCGAAGATTTCTGACCATTCCGTAAGCAAAGTCTTGAAAATCCGCAAAGCAATCATACTACTCCTGTTGCTCCCCTCTCTCTGCAATGCGCAACCCGCCGGTCTCGACAAGATTCACGGCGGCATAGGGACCATGCGCGGCGCCTATGCCACCACGTGGGTCTGCCTGGGCGACACCCTCGACGTCGACACCACCGACAAAGATGGCGTCATCACCCGCATCGACGGCTACTGGATAACCTCGGAGGAGGTGACGACCGACCTCATCGAATGGTACATGTATACCAGTTTCGACAGGTCGCGGGAAAAGCAGAAACCAGCCACCGGCCTCTCTGCCGACATGGTGAGGCTGTTCCTCCAGAAAATGAACGCCACCATCGGCAGCCAATGGGCCATACCCACCCTCGACCAGTGGCTCTTCGCCTTCGAGGGTGGCATCTACAGCGAGCACTACGCCTACAGCGGAAGCAACCGCAGCGACTTAGTCGGCTGGATGGCCGACAACAGCGGCGACACTCTGCACTACGGTGCAAAGCTAATTACCAACGAGATAGGCATCAGTGACATGACGGGCAACGTGGCCGAGATGGTGACGCTCGGCGATTCCATCGTCTTTGTGGGTGGCAGCTACCTCGACCAGCCAGTGAAGCTGAGCCGCAAACAGAAGGACAAGCAAGAGACGACACAACGGCACATCTATATTAAAAGCATAGAACAGACACCTCCCGAAACGCGCGGACTGCGCATCGTCTATCTCCAACCCCTCTGGTTCAACACCTTTCATCAACGCGTATGGCGATAAAAAAAACAAAACCTATAAGACTTAAAATCAAAAATATAAATTCTAAATCAGCATGTCTTCCCGCAACGTCAAGGTCGGCATCGCCCAGATGAGCTGCACTGCCGACAAAACACAGAACATAGCCCGCTACACGGAGCAAGTGCGTAAACTTGCCGCCGGCGGAGCACAGATAATATGCCTTCAGGAGCTCTTCGCCTCGCTCTACTTCTGCGACACCGAGGACTACCACAACTTCCGCTACGCCGAAGCCATACCCGACGGCCCCACAACGCAGCATTTCATGGCCCTCGCCAAAGAACTCGGCGTCGTCATCATCTGCTCCATGTTCGAGAAAAGAGCCGAAGGGCTCTACCACAACACCACCGCCGTCATCGACGCCGACGGCTCGTATCTGGGCAAATACCGCAAGATGCACATCCCCGACGACCCAGGCTACTACGAGAAGTTTTACTTCACGCCGGGCGACATGGGCTACAAGGTCTTCAACACCCGTTTTGCACGCATCGGCGTACTCATCTGCTGGGATCAATGGTATCCCGAGGCCAGCCGCATCACCGCTCTCAAGGGCGCCGAGATACTCTTCTACCCCACCGCCATCGGCTGGGCCACAGACCAGGACGAAGCCACCAACGACGAGCAGTACCAGGCATGGCAGACCATACAGCGCAGTCACGCCGTGGCCAACGGGGTGCCTGTGGTGAGCGTCAACCGCACCGGCTGCGAGGGCGATATGCAATTCTGGGGAGGCTCGTTCGTCACCAACGCCTTCGGGCGTCTCCTATGGCAGGCACCACACCTCGAGGAGTGCATCCACATCGAGGAACTCGACCTGAACGACAGCGACCGCTACCGCCGCCACTGGCCCTACCTGCGCGACCGTCGCATCGACTCCTACAGCCCTATCCTCAAACGCTACCTTGACGAAGAAAGTCAATGTTAATGTCAAACTTAAAGCCAAAGTCAAAAAAACATGATAATCACTCCCTCGCCTAAAGAACGCGGATTCTACATGCCCGCCGAATGGGAACGCCACGAGGCCACGTGGCTCAGCTACCCCCACAACGAAGACTCGTGGCCCGGCAAGATAGAAACTATCTTCCCCTCTTACAACCTCTTCATCAAGACCCTGACCGAGGTCGAGACCGTCCACATCAACGTGCAGGACGCCGCGATGGAGGAGCGGTTGCGCAAGGAGCTGAAGGAGACCGGCGCCTTCATGGTCAACGTGGAGTTCCACCAGTTCCCGACGAACGACGCATGGTGCCGTGACCACGGACCAGCATTCCTCCTGAACCACAAGGAGCCTGGCATGCGCGCACTTGTCAACTGGAACCACAACGCATGGGGTGGCAAATATCCCTACAAGCTTGACAACCAGATTCCGGCGCGTATTGCTGACCACCTCGGTATGACAATGTTCGAGCCGCATATCGTCATGGAGGGTGGCTCCATCGACGTCAACGGCAAGGGCGACCTGCTGACCACCACGTCGTGTCTACTCAACACGAACCGCAATCCCAACCTCAGCCAGCAGCAGATAGAGGAGCACCTGCGCGCCTACTACGGCGTCGACAACATCATCTGGCTTGGCGACGGCATCGATGGCGACGACACCGACGGGCATGTCGACGACCTGAGCCGCTTCGTCGCGGACGACATCATCGTCACCGCCGTCGAGGAGAACCGCAACGACGAGAACTACGAGCCCCTGCAACGCAACCTCAAGATGCTCAATTCCTGCCGGCTGGCCAACGGCAAGCAGCCAGAGATTGTGGAACTGCCCATGCCATCGCCCGTCATCTGGGAGGAGCAGCGGCTACCAGCCTCATACGCAAACTTCTACATCTGCAACGGCCTCGTCATCTTCCCCACCTACAAGTGCGACAACGACACACGCGCAGCATACATCCTCGAAGAATGCTTCCCCACGCGCGAGGTTGTGGGCATTGACAGCACCGACATCATCTGGGGTCTCGGCAGCTTCCACTGCCTGAGCCAGCAGATGCCAGCATAAGTTTTTTTTCACATCAATGTAAGATTTCAGCTCCTATTTACGTCTAATTATATGATATGAATAGGGGCTGTTCTATTTCTTTTCTTTCAAAAAACATTAAAAACAGAATGACAATGAAGCATTTATTTATTTTTTTATCTTTTTTGCTTGCCGCCACGACGGTGGGGGCACAGAACGAGTGGTACGAATGTACGTATCAGGAGAAATTGGACTTGGGCGACAAGGTGAATAGTGTGGACGAGGCGGCGCTCGAGTTCATCAAGGCGTTCCTTGAGAAGAGGAAGAGTTTCTACACACTGACGTTTGCGGACGGCAAGTCGCTGTTTGAGAAGAACAGGGAGCTGAGCGACGACGACATGACGGGGGATGCGGTGCCTGTGTACTTCACTGATTTCGGCGATGGGATGCAGACGGTGAGCCACAATTTCTTCGGGCGGACGTTTATCATCACTGACAGTCTGGAGCTGCCGACATGGACGTTGGTGGAGGAGCAGTCGGAAATAGGGGGTCGGCTATGCGCGAAAGCGACGACGGGCGACAGTGTTGTGATAACGGCCTGGTACTCGCTGGAGACACGGATTCCTGCGGGCCCGCTGAACTTCGTGGGTCTGCCGGGTCTGGTGGTGGAGCTGGAGATGGGTCCCGTGACCTACACGCTGACGGAGATGAAAGTGCTGGACAAGGATCCGAAACTGAAAGTGCCATCAAAGGGGAAGAAGGTGACGAAGGAGGAATATGAGGAGATTGTGAAGAAAAAGATGGAGGAGCATGGTTTCAGCATGCCGGGAGGCGGAGGCGTCAAGGTGATAGGCAATTTCTGATGTCATCACACCGATGTATTGAGTCACCACACTGCGCCTCGCTTGGTATGGTGTTTTAGAGACGTAGTCTCTTCAAGTCTTTTTTGAAAATAAGTGAATGGGTTGATATGGTTCAAAATACAAAATTCAAAGTTCAAAGTTCTACTTCACTTTTTAGGCTTATAGTCTTGTTACTGGTTTTTGTCCCACTGGTTGCCGATGCGCAGTTGCGTGGCAGGGTGACGATGCCGGACGGGTCTCCGGCGACGTATGCGACGGTGATGCTCTTTGCGGACAGCAACGCGGTGGGTACGCCGCGCGCCTACAGCATGACTGACGGCAAAGGAAAATTCCACATCAAGACGGCACCCTCGGCGGGCAACTGGCTGGCTGTGCGCTACATGGGATACGAGGAGTTCAAGATGGCCGTCGGCGAGAGCCGAAACGACATAGAGATAAAGCTGAAAGCGAAGTCGAAGGTGCTCAACGCGGTGAAGGTGGGGGCGAAGATGAAGAGTGTGGAGGTGAGCGGCGACACGATAAAGTTCAATACGGAATACTTCAAGACGGGTGCGGAGGACAACGCGGCGGAAGTGCTGAACAAGATTCCGGGAATGGAGGTTTCGGACAACGGCGACGTGAGCTATGGCGGCCAGAAGGTTGACAAGGTGACTATTGACGGCAAGGATCTGTTCACCTCAGGCAGCGACGGGACGCTGAACACGCTGTCGGCCGACGCGCTGCAGGGGGCGGAAATACTGCGCAACGCGAAGAGAGGCAGCCTCGTCGACGACTTCTCGGGGCGCGACATGACGACGCTGAACCTGAAGACTGACGGGCGCACACGCCTGAACGGCAAACTGGCTGTAATGGGCGGATACAGCGAGAAGCTGAAGACGGAAAACTCACTGCTGCTGATAGGCAAGAAGGTGTCCTTGAGCAGCATCCTGTCGGCGAACAACACGGGCGATGCTGTTTTCTCGTTCATGGACTACTTCCAGCAGATAGTGGGTCTGGAGAATCTGCTGACATGGAGCAGCAAGGGGCCGTCCTTCTCGGAGGACGAGCTGGCGATGCTGATACCACGCACCAACATACACCGTTCGCTGGGCGGTGTGGCGTCGCTGAGCGGCAACTGGCAGCCGTCCGAGAAGTTCCGCATGAAAGGGAACGTCATCCTTAATGGCACGGCTGTGGATGCTATAAGCCTGTCGACGCAAGAGTTTTTCTCGCTGGGCATCACGAACAGACATGAGGCGACGGGGCACACGGGCAACGGTTTTGTGAGTGCGCAACTGCAGCAGACGTGGAAGCCACGCAAGGAGATAGAGTTCAGCAACCGTACGCGTGTGACGCACTCGTCGATGAGGAGTCTGGACACAATCAACGAATATGGCGTCGTAAGCAACCACACTGACGAGGACAACAGGATGCGGCGCATGGCTGTGGAGGACGAGATGGTGCTGAACGTAGAGCTGGGCGACAACCTGCTGTCGACACACATGACGATGGAACACAGCGAGCGCAACTACAACTATGCGCTCACCACCGACGGCGCCCTGCTGCCTTTGACGTACTACACGCTGCTTGACAGCAACTACCGTATTGACAACGACCGACTTGTCTCTTCCACCACAGTAGCTCCGGACATCACCTACGCCATCAAACTGGGCAACAAATATACGCTGAACACCTCGCTGGCCGTAAGCGGCAAGACGACGCGTTTTGACCACACGCCGGAGCGGGGCGACACGGTGAGCGCCGACCTCACGACAGGCGAGGCTTCACTGGGCGTGGAGCTGAACAAGAACAAGGGAACGGTACGTTTCACGCTGGGTGCCAACGCCGTGGAGACGCTGTACCGTTCGAACATCACAGAGATAGACCATCGGAGCAACTTCGCCATACTGCCTCACGGTTCCTTCATGCTGCACTTCAGCAGCACGCACCGGCTCACGCTCTCGGCATCAATGTCGCACAGCGAGATAGAGCTCGACCGCCTCATACGCCAGCCCTACGTGACGAGCCACAGCAGCCTGTACCGTGGGTCGTACATCGACAGGCCCTACTCGGAGACGGGCAACGTCAGCGCGAGCTACTACATTTTCGACCAGTTCTCGAACACGCTCTTCATCGTGGCGGCGGGCATCTCGGGTAACCGTTTCACCCTGAAGCCCTACTCGTTGCAGGACTCCTCGACATTCACCTCGACGGTCTACGACAACAACGGCAGCAGCACCACACGATACCTCTCATCGAACATCAGCAAGGGGCTCGGCTCGTTCCCCGCCGACCTGAAACTGTCGGCGTCGCTGCAGCAGAACAGCAGCCAGACCTCCGTCAACGATGCCAACGGCGACATTGAGTCGCTGAGCCACAGCGTGAGTCTTGACTTCGTAACCCGCTCGAAGAAAGCGCTCAACTCCAGCATCGGAGCGTCTTACTCTTCGTCGACGAGCATGTACACCGCCACCGTCGACGTATCATCCACTATGCATCAGTACAGCAGCAACGCATCGGTGTCGCTCACACTCAAGAAGTTCAAAGGCACCGTATCATTTGCCTACACGCACCTCGACAGCCGCACCTACGACAGCGACGTCTACGACCTCGGTTTCCGCATGGAATACCAGTTGGGCAAGTGGCGTTTGCTGTTGCGTGGCAGAAACCTGATGAATCTGGACGATATGGAGTGGCTGTCGGTCAGTTCGACACCTTACTACATCAGCACCACCCACTTCCGCAAGATGCCGGGCTACCTGATTGGTGGTGTGGCCTACCGTTTCTGAAGGCGCATGAATTTCCTTCTGAATAATTCCACGCGTACTCCATTATCATCTTCAACGTGCACGTCCTTTAAAAAAGCGACAATCACGACATTGACTTCTGTTTCAACTCTTTTTTAATCCATATCGCAAAAGGCAACGAAAGCATGAAGGTGCAGACATCGGCCACAGCCTGCGTCATCTCGACACCCTGAAGGCCAAAAAAGCGTGGCAGGATAAGTATGGCGGGAATGAAGAAGAGTCCCTGACGCCCTATGGCCAACAGCGTCGCCGGAAAGGTCATGCGGATATTCTGGAAGAGCATGTTGGTGCTGGTACTCAGCGTACAAAGCGGGAAGACCACACACTGCCAGCGCAACGCCCGCGCGCCTATCTCTATCAACATGGTGTCCTCGCTTCTGAATATGGCAATAATCTGAGGGGCAAAGATGAAGCCTGCCACAGACAAGACGGTCAGCATAGCGAACGACACTGAGAAGGCGAAGAGATATGACTGCAAAACGCGGCGGTACTTTCTGGCTCCGTAATTGAATCCGCACACTGGCTGGAAACCCTGCGTGAAACCCAGTATCAGCGAGAAGGCGAACATCGTGGTGCGCGACACGACGGCAAAAGCCGCCACGGACGACGCCTCCTGCCCCACAGGCGCATAACGCGAGGCGGCGTAGTTGAGCATCACCGCGGAGGCGCAGTTGAAGGCCTGCCGGAATAGCGAAGGCAACCCGCCGGCGACAATTTCCTTGTAGACATGCCACGACGGACGGAAATTACGCAACGAGATATGCACGGACTCGCCCCGCGTGGTGCCCCACAGCAGCAGGCACCAGGCGAAAAACTGGCTGATGGCCGTGGCAAGTGACGCACCCTCGACGCCCATCCCGAAACCGAAAATAAGCAACGGGTCGAGCGCCATATTGAGCACTGCGCCACTGACGATGCCCACCATGCCGAACTGGGCGTTGCCCTGCAGGCGCAACTGATTGTTGAGCGTCAGGGCAGACATCATGAAGGGCGAGGCCATCAGTATAAAGCGCAGATAGTCACACCCGAATGGCACCACCTCGGGCGGCGCTCCGAGCATCGTCACCAACTGTGGCAGGAACAACAGTCCAACCACGGCGGCTATAATGCCTATGATGATGGGCGTGAAGAAGCCCACGGCGGCCATCGTGCCTGCCTCGTCGCGCTGTTTGGCGCCCAGAGCCCGCGAGATGAAGTTGCCCGACCCATGACCAAAAAAGAAGCCAACGGCCTGAATGAACGTCATATAGGCAAAGGCAATGCCTATGCCCGCCGTGGCCTCGGTGGACAGATGCCCCACGAAGGCGGCATCAACGACATTATACAATGCCGTCACCACCATGCTTATCATCGACGGTATAGCCAGCCGTACCACCAGCCGTGGCACCGGCGTCTCCGTCATCTCCTCATATTTCGCTTCTAAGGTCAAGGGGACGGGGAAATTTGTTTAACTGTTTGACTGTTGATTATTGCCTGATTATGTCTGTATTGCCCTTCGAGTTGAGCAATGTGAGCATGGCGGTGTGCTCCTTGCCGTTGCGCAGGTAGTTCACCTCGACCGCGTCGCCAGGGTTGAACAGCGCCACCTCCTCCATCATCGACGAGTAGGAGTTCACCTCCATGTTGTTCACCTTCGTCAATATGTCGCCCTCGTGCAACCCCGCCTTGTCGGCAGCACATTTCGGGACGACGCGCGCTATCAGTATACCCTTCGGCTCATCGAGGCCTATACGGGCAGCTATCTCGCTGGTCACTTCCACCACATTGACGCCCAAGTAGCCGCGCTGGACAGCTCCATAGCGGCGTAGGTCGCCCGTCACCTTGCGCGCTATATTGCTCGGTATGGCGAAGGAGTAACCCGTATAGTATCCGTTGCCACTGGCTATGGCGGTATTGATTCCTATCAGCTCGGCGCGGCCGTTGACCAGCGCACCGCCTGAGTTGCCACTATTGACGGCCGCGTCTGTCTGGATGAACGACTCGATAGTGCTCTCCACGCCCGGATTGTTGATGATGTTCATGTAGCGCGCTTTGGCAGATATGATGCCGGCTGTCACGGTGGAGGTGAGGTTGAAGGGGTTGCCTATTGCCAGCACAGGCTCGCCGATACGCGCCGAGTCGCTGTTGCCGAACGGGATGCTCTGCAAGTTAGAAGCTTCTATCTTTATGACTGCCAAGTCAGTAGCAGGATCTATACCCACGATCCGCGCTGGCAGTTCCTTCTTGTTGTTCAGCGTCACAAACACCTTCTCGGCGTCCTGTACCACATGGTTGTTGGTCACGATGTAACCATCCTCGCTGATGATGACACCCGAGCCGTATGCATTGTATGTCTGACGTTTGACGCCACGGTCTATAATCATCCCGAAGAAGGTCTGGTACAACGGTGTCAGCTTCGTCATCTCTGTCTTGATGTGCACCACCGCGTCGATAGTCCTTGCCGCCACCTCGGTGAAGTCGGTCTGTGTCACAAGCAGGGGCAACGTGCTGTGCGGCACATCTTTCTCGCTCTGTTGTTCTGCGTTTTTCCCGGTCTGGGCTGTACATCCGCACGGCAACGCCACCAGCGCGGACAAAGCAATTATCAAAAAAATTCTCTTCATGGTCTTTGGATTTTTTATAAAGAAAACAAGAAAAGCAACACTTTAGTATGTAGCGAAATCAAAAAAAATCGTAAATTTGCATTTTTCCAAACAGTGTCTACAGAACATCTACCACAATGAAAATCATCATAGTAGGAACTGCTTACCCATATCGCGGAGGTCTCAGCGCCTTCAATGAGCGTCTTGCCTACCAGTATTTGCACGATGGTCATGAGGTCGAGATTTACACTTTTTCGCTCCAATACCCCTCGTTCCTCTTCCCCGGAAAAACGCAGTACAGCGACGAGCCTGCTCCCGAAGGGCTCTCCATCCACCGGCGCGTCAACTCCATCAACCCCTTCAACTGGATTGGCGTGGGCCGCGAGATTGCGCGCAAACGCCCCGACATACTCATCACCAAATACTGGCTTCCCTTCATGGCACCCTGCCTGGGCACAATCGAACGCATCGTGCGCCGCAATAAGCACACACGCATCGTCTCCATACTCGACAACGTCATACCACACGAACACCGCATCGGCGACAAGCTCTTCTCGCGCTACTTTGTCCGCTCCACCGACGCCTTCGTCGCCATGTCGCGCTCTGTGCTCAACGACCTCGCCCTCTTCGACACCCAAAAGCCTCGCCGTTTCTGCCCACACCCACTCTACGACCACTACGGCGACCTGATGGACAAGCAGGAGGCCCGCAAACTCCTCTCGCTTGACCCCGACGGACGCTACATACTCTTCTTCGGCTTCATACGCAGCTACAAAGGACTCGACCTGCTTCTTGACGCCATGGCCGACATGCGCCTCAAAGAACTAAATGTCAAACTCATAGTAGCCGGCGAATTTTACGGCGACCCGAAGCCATACATGGAACAAATCGAACGCCTCGACATCGCCGAACGCATAGTGCTTTGCACCGACTTCATCCCCGACAGCAAAGTGAACCGCTATTTCCGAGCCTGCGACATTGTGGCGCAGCCCTACAAGTCGGCGACGCAAAGCGGCGTGACGCAAATAGCTTTCCACTTCGAGAAGCCGATGCTTGTCACCAACGTCGGCGGACTCGCCGAAATAGTTCCCGACGGCGTTGTCGGATATGTCGTCGAGCCTGTCGCCACGCAAATAGCCGACGCACTCGTCCGCTACTACGTTGAGAATAAAGAAGAAACCTTCACTACAGCCGTTAAGGAGGAGAAGAAGAAGTACAGCTGGGACAAAATGGTCGAAGCCATCGGCGGTTAAACAACAGCGCTATCTATTAATTTGTAAACATCAAAGAATCATGATTATACGAAGCAAAGCACCTCTACGTCTCGGTCTCGCCGGTGGCGGCACTGACGTCTCACCATATTCCGACATCTACGGCGGCGCCATCCTCAACGCCACGGTAGACATGTTCGCCTACACCACCATCGAGCCAACCGACGACGGCAAGGTCGTTTTCCTCGCACCCGACAAAAACATCGTGGAGGAATACTCCAACGCCACCGAAGTCGACACCGACGGCTATTTCATTCTCCACAAAGGGGTCTACAACCGCATCGTCCGGCAGTTCACCCATCGTCCTCTCTCATTACGCATCGCCTCTTTTGTCGACGTCCCTGCCGGCAGTGGCATGGGTACCTCCTCCACCCTCGTCGTCAGCATCCTCGGCGCCTATGTCGAGTGGCTCAAACTGCCTCTCGGAGAATACGATATAGCTCGGCTCGCATACGAAATCGAGCGTGTCGACCTCGGTCTCGCCGGCGGCAAGCAAGATCAGTACGCCGCAACCTTCGGCGGATTCAACTACATGGAATTCAAGAGCGACAACGTCATAGTCAACCCACTCAGGGTCCGTCCACGCTATCAGGACGAGCTCTGTCACAATCTGTTGCTCTACTACACCGACACCAGCCACGTCAGTGCCGACATCATCAAGGAGCAGCAGAAGAACGTCAAGACCAACAAGTCGTCGAGCATTGAGTCCATGCATAAACTCAAGGAGCAGGCTGAACAGATGAAGGAAGTCCTCCTCAAAGGCGAGATAGACCGCATCGGCGACATCCTTGAATTCGGCTGGCAGCACAAGAAACAGATGGCCAAGAGCATCACCAATCCACGCATTGACGCCATCTACGACACCGCACGACGCGCCGGTGCCAGCGGCGGCAAGATAAGCGGCGCCGGCGGCGGAGGCTTCATGTTCTTCTACTGCCCGGCACTCACACGTCATGCCGTTGCCGAAGCGCTCTCGCAGTTCGGTGGCACCGTCTTCCGCTACGAGTTTACCACCGAAGGTCTCAAGACATGGACTATGAAAGAATAAAAACACTATATAATATATGAACGCACGTATCCCCGAATCGATAAATCAAAGCATCGCCACCAAGCAGACCATACTCTCCGACAGCGACTTCATGGCCCGCATCGAGCAGGCCGCCAATATGATAACAGCCTCATTGCGTGCCGGTGGCAAGATTCATTTCTGTGGCAACGGCGGCAGCGCCGCCGATGCTCAACATCTCGCAGCCGAACTCAGCGGACGCTTCTACTACGACCGTCCGCCGCTCAACGCCGAGGCGCTGCACTGCAACACCTCCTACCTCACCGCCGTCGGCAACGACTACGGCTACGAATATATCTTCGCCCGCCTGCTGCGCGGCACCGCCAAGAAAGGCGACGTGCTAATAGGCATCAGCACCAGTGGCAACTCTAAAAACATCCTCGAAGCCTACAAAGTATGCAAGGAATTGGGTGTCAGCATCATCTCCTTCACCGGCATCACCGGCGGTGCCATGAAGGAAGCCTCCGACCTCCTGCTCAACGTCCCCTCGACCGACACACCGCGCATTCAGGAGTCGCACATCATGATAGGACACATCATCTGCGAACTCGTTGAGTCTGCCATCTTTCCTAAGTAAACCAAAACACTCGTCTTCAAATCTTTAAGCATGGAAGCGATAATCCTTGCTGGCGGTTTCGGTACTCGCCTGCGCAGTGTGGTGAGCGACGTTCCTAAACCGATGGCACCAATAGGCCAACGGCCTTTCCTCGAGTTGCTGATGGACAGGCTCATAGATGCTGGCTTCGACCACCTCGTCCTCTCTACGGGCTATCTGCACGAGAAGATTGAAGAGCATTTCGGCAATGCCTACCGCAATGTTCCTATCTCCTACGCCGTTGAACATGAGCCTCTTGGCACCGGCGGTGGCATCCGCAACGCCATGACGCAGTGCCACGGCGACGAGGTCGTTGTGCTTAATGGCGACACTCTCTTCAAGGTCGACTACTCCAATCTGCTGAACTTTTTCCACTCCCACCCTACTCGTTTGTCAGTGATTCTCAGGCAGGTGGACGACACTTCGCGCTACGGTTCGGTGCAGACCGACTGCTGCGACCGCATAGTGCGCTTTGCCGAGAAGGCCACATCGCACGGCTTCGGCTCCATCAACGGCGGTATCTACATGATGCACAGAAGCCTCGTCGACGAGATGCCAGCTGGCATGCCCTTCTCGTTCGAACGCGACATCATGCAGGCCAAATACATGGAGGAGCCTTTCTACGCCTACATCTCAGGCGATTACTTCCTCGACATCGGCGTACCCGACGACTACTTGAAACTCTGCCGCGAATATCAGCACTGACCGGCCGATATCCACACCATCTCTTCCGGCACAAGCACCTCGCATGCCAGTTGCCGCAACGTCTCACCACTGATGGCGTCAGGCTCCAAGACAGCTAAATAATTGTCGGTGAACCTCTCGTCCACTCCCGTCACGGTCTGCTGGCAGAAACGCTCACTGCGCTCAAAGATGCCGTCTATGCTGCGCATGAAGTCGCCCAGCATGCAATTGCGCACCATCTCCAATTCCTCGTCGGGGATTGTTTCGTTGCGCAGACGCTCTATCTCGACGGCTATCTCGTGCATCGCCGCCTCTGCCTTGTCGCTCGCCACGTCAGTCACTATATAGAACGCTATGCAGTCTCGAAGTATCTGACTCTGAGCATATATGCCGTATGTATATCCCTTTTCTTCACGTATGTTCGACATCAGCCGCGAGCCGAAATAGCCTCCCAGCACCGTCGAGAGCACCATGAACTGCGCATAACGCTTGTCGTCCCACCGCCATGGCAGAAGGCGGCCTACGCGCAACGTATTCTGCACTGCTCCAACAACGCTTATATTCTCTCTGCCAAGAACTTGCGGATGCGGAGCCGGTAGCCTCAACGCCGGTGCCTCAATTGCAGGCGTTTTGCCAAAGACTTCGTCAAAAAGGGCAAGGACGCTGTCCGTCACGTCGCCACCCAAGACGATGGTGGCCTGTTCAAGACGCATCTGTTGCCGGTGGAATGCCCGCACATCATCGGGGGTGAGCAGATTCAGATCATCGGCCACTGCGAAGCGCCCCAAAGGATGCTCTTTGCCAAAGAGCAGTTCATAATATCGCTTACGCGCTCTGTATGAGGTCTGTTGCATGCTTGTCAACAACTTCTGGCGACGTTTGTCGACGAAGATTGTGAACTCCTCATCAGGATAGGTTGCATCGGTGATTATCTCGTGCAGCATAGGCAGGAGGTCGGCCACATGGCGCGACAGGCTATAGACTGTGAGGGTGGCGCAGGCCTCGCTGTTGCTGTTCTCGAGCAGTATGCCACGATAGTCCATAAACTCCGCTATCTGCTGCGCCGTGTGGTTGCTTGTCCCTTCCGTCAGCATCTGTATCGCCGCCGCCGACTGCATCAGCTTGCTCTGCAGCGCCGTACCGGCCGCAAACAATATATCTATCTTAAGAATTTCAACATGATGATCCTCAAAATAATAAAGAGTCTTGCCATTAGGCATTATATGACGGCGTGGCACAAGACCCGAGCGGTCGATGTCGCTGGGAACAGTATTGCCACTAATAGGATTTATTCTCGAAATCATCTGATTATTAATTTAAAGGAATCGTAACAGTATCAGAACTCCACAGTGACCTTGAAGTTTATCTGTCGCGCTGTGAGGTAGTTAGGCACAGGATAATATGTGTTGGAATAGTCGGCAACCCAGATGTACGACACCACGTTCTTGTAGTCGAACAGGTTGAAAACCTCCAACGACAGCAGCACGTCGTCGACATGCCTCATTATCCACGAGTCTCTGATAGCGCGGAGGCGCGACAGTTGCAGCGTGTTGCCCCAGTCCACACGGAAATAGGCGGGTATGGTGTGGTCCACGCCGAAGTCCTTCCGCGACGGATGGGTGCACGGCATTCCGGTGCCGTAGATGAAGTTGAGCGACATGCGCCAGAATGGAATGGTCGGCACGTAATCCTGAAAGAACAATTTGAAGCTGATTCTCTGGTCGGTAGGTCTTGGCAACCACCCGAACTCGTCGCCCTCTATGTCTTCCTGTGTCTTCATCAGCGTCAACGACGCCCATGACTCCAGACCCTTGACCACCTCGCCACTCAGCCGGAACGAGATGCCCGTGGCATAGCCCACGGCGTTGTTGGTGGCGTCATAGCGGATGCGCAGGTTATCAATCCTGTAGGGTATCAGGTCGGTAATATACTTATAATAAATGTCTGTGGTGAATTTGAAAGGGCTCTCCCCCACTCTGAAGTTCCAGTCCATATTGCCCATCGCCTGATAGGAGCGCTGCGGCAGTATTGTGCGGTTCAGGTCGCCATTGTCGTAGCGGTACTCCCTGTAGAAGGGTGCCTGATTGTAGATTCCGGCAGTGAGGCGGAACATGATATCTTTCTTTATCTTAGGCTTATAGGTCGCCCCAAGACGTGGCGAGACGAAAAGACGGCGGTTGTGGACTGGCGTGGCGACGTCAGTCATGGTGTCGTTGCTAAAGTTGATGTCGTAGCCATGCAGACGCACGCCGCCGACAATGGTGAACTGGTCGCCTCGGTCGTTATACAGCTCCACATCACGCTGTACAAAACCCGACAGGCGCGACGTGGACAATGCATGGTCTGAATTGCAGAAACGCTGAAGGATAGGCGTCTGGGGGCTGTTGCTGTCGTTGCCGGGCGTCGGGATAACGGTCGGCATGGCATATCCTGCCGAGTCGACCCACTTCCACTCGCGCACCTTGTCACGCAGCTGTTCATACTGTGCCTTCACGCCCCATCGCCAGTTGCCCAACACGGCATAGTGCGTCCCCTGCAATTCCGTAGCGAAGATATTGGTGCTTAGGTGGTTGCGGGCATGCTCCTGAAACGAGCCCACTCCTCGGTCGAAACGCTCCGTGTTGCCGTCGTCGTCATAGTTGCCCACATTGAGTTCGTACAGCCAGTACTGGCTCAGTATATCGTACATCTCATGTTCCCTGATAGTCTGCACCGAGTTGGTCCACAGCAGTTTGAAGTCGTCGTTTGGCCTGTACTCCATGGTCAATGCCGCGAGGGCTGTGTTGTAGCTGTCGCTCTCCTCTCCTTCGTAGAAAACATCGAACTGCATCACCTCCTCGAAGCCGCCAAAGGTTGTGGTCTGCGACTCCGGAATGAGGCCGTAGACATTGCGCGAGACGACCGACAGCAGCGACAGGCGCAGGGCATCGCTCACCCTGTAGGAGAGCAGCGCCTGAAGGTCTGTATATCTGGTCGTATAGTTGCCCTTTGTGTCGAGCGAGCGGAAAAGGTAACGGTTGGCATGATGGCGGAACCCTACGGAATAGGTGAATTTGTCGCCCACAGCGCCGTAGGTGGAGAGCGACCCTCCGAGGAATGAGGCCGAGGCTTTCCATTTGCCATAGCGTGGCAGCGTGTCGCCCGACATTGACGTGCCATGGTCGCCGTATGTGATGTCGAGCACCGACGCCATGCGGTCGCCGTAGCTGGCGTCGAAGCCGCCGGGCGAGAATATAACGTTGTCGACCATGTCGGGATTTATGATGGAGGTGCCCTCCTGCTGTCCGCTGCGGATAAGCTGTGGCCTATATATCTCAACGCCATTGACATACACAAGATTTTCATCGAACGAACCGCCTCGCACCGAGTACTGCGACGACATCTCGTTGTTCGAACTGACATCGGGCAGTGTTTTGAGCAACGCCTCCACTCCACCTTGTGGGCCCACATTGTTTTCTATCCTTTCAAGGTTGATGCTGACGAACGCCTTGTTGCGCACTCGCCAATTGGTGACGGTGACAGGGCCCAACAGGCGGCTTCCGCGACGTAGTGCGAAGTCCATCACTGTATTTGCGCCTGCACGCAACGACACGATTGTGTCAATAGTCTCATAACCAGTATACCGCACCGACAGCACAATAACGCTATCGCAAGGCAGCGTGAGGCTGTAGCGCCCGTTGGCGTCGGTACTGGCGCCACGCACCGGATTCATCTCCACTGCCGCCACGACAGCATACGGCAACGGCTGCCCCGCGTCGTTTCAACGTCGCAACACCTTGAGCCACCGCATCATGACAGAAGAAGCTCAAGAGTAAGACAAACAGCACTTTTATTATTGCAACGTTACGATTCATTCTGACAACTAACGACATTTTAAAATCTTTATTGCACTTCTCACAATAAAATATAATCAGTATCCGTTATAATTTATTATTCTTTATTCGTATACACAAAAACATAACGCATGAACCGCATTCTGTTTCTGCTCTTTATAGTGGCATCCCCTTTATGCGCATCAGCACAGACACATACCCTGACGTTCACCTCCACCAGCGACGCCAAGTTCTTTGTCTACGTGAACGGCGTCCTCCACAACGAGAAGTCGTCGGGCATGGTCAGCATCAGCGGTCTGGAAGAGAAGGACTACCACGTGCGTGTCGTCATTGACGACCCCTTCGAAATAGCCGTCACACGCACCATCAAGCCTTCGGAGAAACACAACAGCTATACCGTGCAATTCAACGCCGTGAGGGAACGTGTATACATCAAAGAAGCCCAGAACGTCGAGCCTTGCAGAGCACAAGAGGAATGGACTGACAACGAGGAACAAAAAGTAGCTTCCAATTCATCGGCCTCGCCTAAGGTGCGCAAAAAGACTTCCATTATGCAGGGCAACAGCTCCGACACAACGCGTCAGCAACTCATAAACCATATCAAAATACAGACTATTGAATAACAGAAAACAATACAACATCTATGAAATACAGAATATTAGCACTTCTGGCGCTCTGTTTCGCCATCAACTGCGCCGCTCAGAACAAGATTGACAACAAAGGACGCCGTCAAGGCCATTGGATCAAGACCGACAAGGATGGCAGCCGCATCTTCGAAGGCACCTTTGTCGACGGCAAGGAGACAGGCGTCTTCAACTACTACTACAGCAACGGAAAGCTGAAAATACGCAACACCTTCTCCGACCCGGGGCGCTACTGCAAGCATGAGGCCTTCGACGAAAACGGCAGACTGCTCGCCACCGGTTTTTACAACCAGAAGAACCGCGACAGCGTATGGAACTTCTACAACGAGGAGGGGCGACTGGTGAAAACGGCCTCCTACAAGATGGGCATTAAGCACGGCACCCACATCGTCTTCACCTCGAAAGGCGACACCGCCGAGGTGGCCACTTGGCGCGACAACCACCGCGACGGACGCTGGTGGAAGCGCATAGGCGAAAAAGGGCATATAGAAGGACGTTACGAAAAAGGCCTGATGCAAGGCAAACTGATTGAATATGATGGAGAAGGACGTCTGGTTCGCGAGGACAACTACCGCAACGGTGCCAAACACGGATCTTGCCACCACTACGAACAGGGACAAATGACCGTCGACGAGAACTGGCAGGAGGGCACCCTGACCGAACGCAAGATTCTGTTACACACACCCTCCGAGAAATGGGTCTCCATTTTTGCAATAGCCTATCTCATGCCTAAAGGTCTGAACGGAACGACAGTATATCTGAACGACGGCACCAAACTGAATTGCAGCGACATGCCCGACATCATCAACGAGCGCGCCGGACACGAGCAGTTTGTACTCATCGACCGCCGCTCTCGGGCCATGGCCAACATCGGCAGCATCATCGACATCAAGAAAGATGCCGACGGACGCGAAGTCCTTGAACTGCTGCCCAAACCGCCTTTCACCGTCTTTCCCGACGAAGAATGCGTAAAGATGGTCAGCTCGCTGAAACGCATCGACCAACTTGACGAAGAATAAAAAAAATCCAGAACGATACCACATCGTTCTGGATCACATTAAACACTATTACAAAATCCAAATTATTACGAAAGCCTAATTTTTCTTTCGAATTCGAGTGCAAAAATAAAATTTTTTTCAGAACTGACAAAATAAATTTTATCTTTTTTTGCACTATCTCCATAAACAAAACTATATCAAAATAGTAACTTTTCCGAAAAAACAGTCGGAGTTCTCCAAAACGGCATATTTTCTAACTTTTCACGACTGTTTTTTCTGAAAACTGACCTCAAAAAAAAGCTTTTTTTCTTACCCTAAATGACAATAGCAGCACACACTTTAGGCTGTAAACTGAACTTCGCCGAAACCTCTGATATCGTAAACCAATTCATTGCCGCCGGATGGACTCATGTGGACTACGACCAGCCGGCCGACTTATACGTAATAAACACTTGCACCGTCACTTCCATCGCCGAGAAGAAGTGCCGCAACGCCATCCGACAAGCCATAGCCACAAACCCAGACGCCATTGTCGCTGTGATAGGATGCTTCGCCCAGAACGCCTCCGCGGAGATTGAGTCCATCGACGGCGTCGACATCATCTTAGGCAACGACAAAAAACACCATCTATTGCAATATGTTGAGAACTACCGCAAAGAGGCAAGGACTGTCGAAGTCGGCGACCGGCATTCACAGTGGGACTTCCATCTGGCGTACTCACACGCCGACCGCACACGCACCTTCTTCAAGATACAGGACGGTTGCGACTATTTCTGCACCTACTGCGCCATCCCGTTTGCACGAGGACGCTCGCGGAGCGCCACCATCGCCGAGACTGTCAGCGCCGCTAAGGAGGTCGAACAGTCCGGTGCCAAAGAGATTGTGCTAACTGGCGTCAATACAGGCACTTTCGGACAAGGCAACGGCGAGTCTTTCCTCGACCTCATCAAGGAGCTCGACAAACTGCAAGGCATCGAGCGTTTCCGCATCTCCAGCATCGAGCCTAACCTGCTGACCGACGAGATACTGGAATTTGTGGCTTCCTCCCGCGCCTTCCTCCCCCACTTCCACATCCCGCTTCAAGCGGGCAGCGACAAGGTGCTGCAACTCATGCACCGCCGCTACGACACTCTGGCGTACAGCCACCTGCTCTCCAAAATCAAATCACTGATGCCCGACGCCTGCATCGCAGCCGACATCATGGCGGGCTTCAATGGCGAAAGCGACGAGGAGTTTGCCAAAGTGAAGGATTTCGTAACCTCTATTCCAATCTCTTACCTGCATGTTTTCACCTTCAGCGAACGTCCCGATACGGCGGCGCTGAAAATGGAACAGCGCATTCCCATCCACCATCGCCGACAACACAGCAGAGAGCTTCAGGAAATCTCAGACCTCAAGAAAAAAACTTTCTACGAGAGTCAGACGGGAAAGACGCGCCCAGTGCTGTGGGAAAGCGACATAAAGAAAGGCATGATGTACGGATTTACAGACAACTACGTGCGCGTCAAACGGCCTTACGACCCTGCCCTCGTCGGCACGGTGACACCATTCGCGCTCAACATCCTCGACGACGAGGAAGAGGTGTTTGAACAATAAGTGGCAACGGCTCATAAAAGATTGATTTCATTATCTCTCTTCCTCCTCCTTCTACCCACCCTTCATAAAAAACAGCCTTTCTCTCAAATATTCATAATTTTATTGTTACATTTGCAAAAATTTTTTGCTATGTTTATTGAAGTATTAAAATCTAAAATACATAGAGTTACAGTCACCGAAGCCAATCTGGACTATATAGGCAGCATCACGATTGATTCCGATTTGCTCGCCGCCGCCAACATGATAGAGAACGAACGGGTCGACATATACAACATCACCAACGGCGAACGCCTCTCCACCTACGTCATCAAAGGTGAGGCAGGCAGTGGCATCATAGGCATCAACGGCGCAGCAGCACACAAGGCCCGCGTCGGCGACCTGCTGATAATTGCCTCCTACGCCAGCATGGACTTTGAAGAGGCCAAGCAGTGGCACCCCACAGTTATCTTCCCTAAAGACAACAAGTTGCAATGAAGAAGAAACTGGGCGACATACTGAAATTCGCGCTGTTTCTCGGCATCGGCATTTTCTTCATCTGGTGGTTCCTCCTCAAACTGGACCCTGACGAGAAGGCCGCCATCTGGCAGTCGTTCCTCTCCGCCAAATGGGGTTGGGTCATCGTGGTGATGCTCGCCAGTCTGGTTGCCCACTTCTTCAGGGCTCTGCGGTGGCGGCTCCTTTTCAAACCATTGAACCACACCCCGGGAATCAACAACACCTTCGGCGCCGTCATGGTCACCTATCTGGCCAATCTGGCGTTTCCCCGTCTGGGCGAGGTGATGCGCTGCGCCATGCTACGAAACAGCGACAACATTCCCATGGAGAAATCCATCGGCACCGTCGTCACCGAGCGGCTGTTCGACACTCTGATGTTCGTAGTTATTGTCGTCATGGGTTTCCTGCTGATGTTCAGCAGCGTGAAGGACTTCCTCTACGACGCCCTCTCGCAGAAATTCAGTTCCTTGCCCACACTGGCAGGCATCGCCGCAGCAGGATTGGTATTCCTCATAATCCTCTTCATCATCTACAAACTCTACCACGAGAAACTGCTGAAATTCAAGCTCTACAGAAAGGTCGCAGACCTGATTGTAGGATGCGTCGACGGCGTGAAGAGCATCCTGCATCTCGGACCACGCTCTGCAATACTTTTTGGCATCTACAGCGCCATAATCTATTTCCTCTATATCGCCGGAGGGTGGATCATCATGCAGGCCTTTGCCGAAACGACGACTTTGGGCTTCTCTGCCGCCTTCGTCATCTACCTCTTCGGCTCGGTGGGCATGATGATTTCGCAGGGTGGCCTCGGCGCCTATCCCGTCCTTGTATGGCAGGCGCTGGCATTGTACGGCGTCAGCGAAGCCACCGGCATCGCCTGCGGATGGTTGCTGTGGGGTGCGCAACAGGCCATAGTCATCGTCATAGGACTTGCCTATCTGGTTTATTTCTCACTCCTAAAAAAGAAACAGCAATGAACACTTATTTCAACACTATGCCTCACCTGAAAATTGTGACGCAAGAAGAGCTGAAAGAGCGTCTGGCCTTTTTCCGCAATGCCAACAAGCCCGTTCTGGACTCACTGAAAATAGTCTTCACCAACGGCTGTTTCGACCTCCTGCACCGCGGACATGTGGAGACTCTCACCAAGGCCCGCGACATGGGAGCCCTGCTCATCGTCGGCCTCAACAGCGACGAGTCGGTGCGGAGACTGAAAGGCGACAGCCGCCCCATCTCCAATCAGGAGAACCGCGCCATGGTGCTATCTGCCTTTTCCTGTGTCGATTATGTCGTAATCTTCGACGAGGACACCCCTCTCAATCTCATAAAGGCCATCAAACCTGACATTCTGGTCAAAGGCGGCGACTACAAACACAGCGACATCGTCGGTGCCGACTTTGTGGAGTCCTACGGCGGCAAGGTCGAGACTATCCCGTTAGTACAGGGCGAATCGACCTCAAACCTTGTAAAACGGATAAAGGGATAGCCACCATGAAAAGAACATCATCACCCAAAATACTGTTATCCATAGCGTTGCTGTTCTGCACTCTATTGGGAGCCAACAAAGTCAAAGCCCAGTCGCGTCAGTTCGACTTCGAGATACGCGGCGGATCAACCTTTTGCCAGATTGATGGCGACAACTCGGGCAACTACAACAAGATAGGCTATTTCGCCTCTGTTGGCACCTCCATGCCTTTAGGCGACAACGAAAGAATGCGTTTCGTAGTCGAGATAGGGTTGAATCAGAAGGGCTCACGAATAGACAATTACAATCTGAATCGCAACATCTCACTGCTATACGTGGAGGTTCCACTCATGCTGGCATACGACATGCTGGACAACAATCAGTTGCGCATCGGTGCAGGCATTGCTCCTGCCATACTGGCTCATGCCAAAGTCACCACCGACTATGCTGACGACCCTCTGCAGTCCGAGAACTACAAGCGGATGGATCTTCTGCCCATCTGCGTCAACGTCCGCTACCGCGTCAGTGAACGGTTGGGCATCGGCGTGCGCTGGTACAACTCGCTCCTCAATGTCGCAAAAGAGAACGGCAGTGGCACCTACCGCATCTTCCGCAGCAACAAAGGCCAGTTCAACCGTCTCATACAAGCTGGCGTGACCTTGAACTTCTAAGCGCCACCGCACCTCTTGTCGGCTAATACAATTTGAAACAAAACGAATTAAAATATAATATTATGACACATACACGCTGCTTAATCATCGGCTCCGGCCCCGCTGGCTATACCGCTGGCATCTACACCGGACGTGCAGACCTCAAACCCCTTCTCTATGAAGGACAACAGACTGGTGGACAGCTCACCATCACCACTGAGATTGAGAACTTTCCCGGCTACCCCGAAGGCATCTCCGGCACGGACATGATGAACGACCTGCGCAAACAGGCTCTCCGCTTTGGCGTAGAGATGCGAACAGGCACCATCGACAAGATAGACCTCTCCAAACGCCCCTTCATAGCCACCGACAACAAAGGCGAGCAGATTGAAGCCGAGACAGTTATCGTCGCCACTGGTGCCTCAGCCCGCTGGCTGGGGCTCGACAGCGAGAAGAAATACTACGGTCAGGGCGTGTCGGCATGTGCCACATGCGACGGCTTCTTCTATAAGAACATGGACGTGGCCGTTGTAGGCGGTGGCGACACTGCCTGCGAAGAGGCCTCCTACCTCGCCACCCTCTGCCGCAAAGTGTACCAGATTGTGCGCCGCGACGAACTGCGCGCCTCGAAAGCCATGCAGCACCGCGTCCTCGACAACCCGAAGATCGAAGTGCTCTGGAACAGTGTCACTCAGGAGATTGTGGGCAACGACATGGACGGCGTCATAGGTGCCGACATCAAAAACGTGAAGACCGGCGAGGTGAAACGCATCGACATCGCCGGCTTCTTCGTCGCCATCGGACACCAGCCCAACACCGCATTCCTCGACGGACAGCTGGAACTTGACGAGGCGGGCTACATCAAGGTGCAGAACCCGAGCAGCGCCACCAACATTCCAGGCGTATTCGCCGCCGGCGATGTGTGCGACCCCAACTACCGCCAGGCTTGCGTGGCAGCCGCCAAAGGCTGCGTGGCAGGCATCGACGTGGAACGCTTCCTGCATTCCTAAACAACTGACGTGCAAGCAACAAGATAGTCATTCCTCATAATCATCATTACCGAAACAAAAAGAATGACACTTCCGACAAATAGAAGACTGCTGACAATGCTCCTGCCACTATTGCTTCTGGCAGGAGTATTGTCGCCTTTCCGTCTGTCGGCACAGAGCATACGTTCCACCAACACCACGCAGTCCGCTCTCTACGACGACGGGACAGAGACAGAGCCCGACACAACCAACCAACTGCCCGAGGGCATCATCTATGATTCTGGCACAGAGGCCGACTCGGTGCTACGCAACCGCGTCTACGCCTTCAGAATGCTGCACCGCGCCGTGAAACTGACATCGGTTAGCAACCCGCACTTCAATCCTACGGGAGCTCAACAGCACAACCCGGCCCACAAGCTCGACGGCAAATACTATGCCGACCTCGGTGCGCTGGGACAGACCGCCCTGTCGCTCCTGCCCTTCCTCAGCGACAATGAGACTCAGTTGCCGTTCCTCTTCCAAGTACAGAACCCCTACACCTCGCTCGGCTACGGCAGTTCGCTGAACAAGGACTACCAAATCAACATCATTCATACACAGAACATCCGGCCTCGCTGGAACATAGCCTTTCTGTATGACCTCATCAGCCGCGACGGCCTCTACACCAACAGCGAAGTGACAAAG
>Ga0310694_10000594_pt1 | contig 46384 bp, 44 predicted proteins | sample 174DNAGHGhighgp2_FD_203884 | JGI IMG/M metagenome (GOLD analysis project Ga0310694, IMG submission 203884) | Sheep rumen microbial communities from Palmerston North, Manawatu-Wanganui, New Zealand - 1742 DNA GHGhigh gp2 (v2) (version 2) | ecosystem: Host-associated > Mammals > Digestive system... | reverse complement strand
CTTTTGCTGTCGGAACCTTTCCAACTCGTGTAATACCAATAGCCGCGAGACGTAATATACGTCAGATCAACGTCATAGACAATATCTTGCGGGGCTTTATCGACTTTCTCTTTCAAGGCAATAATGGAGGGATGCAGACGCAGTTGCAGGATGTTATAGACTTTCCTGCCAGTCTCATTTTCCACATTTTGAAGCACATCCACGTTCCAAGGGTTCAGCACCAACGGTTTTTCGCAGATAACATCGGTGCCCAGACGCAGGGCGTAGCGGGTGTGCGCGTCGTGCAGGTAATTTGGCGTACAAACGGAGATTATATCCAGTTGATTGTCAGTGTTTTTCAACTTTGAAACGTGACGGTCGAAGAGTTCCATTTCGGTGAAGAAGGCGGCCTCGGGGAAATAGCTGTCTATGATTCCCACGCTGTCGGATTTGTCATACGCAGCAACCATCTGGTTACCAGTTTCTTTGATAGCCTTCAAATGTCGCGGTGCCACGTAACCGCCCACTCCGAAAACAGCGAAATTCTTCATATTTTCCAAATTCTGAAATAGGGCGCAAAGGTACACTTTTTATACGGTAAAAATTTTAATTTTGCGCCCAATTTTTTGGACATAGTATGAGTTGGATAGAATTACTGTTGTTGTCGCTGAGTTTGGCAATGGATTGTTTCGCCATCAGTTGTGTCATTGGGATGCTGCAACCGGAATTGAAACGTTCCTACGTGTTGCGGTTTTCTTTGGCTTTCGGCATTTTCCAGGGCGGGATGCCGCTCATCGGCTGGCTGTTCGGTGAATCGCTGTTGGGTCCGCTGGGGAAACTTGGACCGTTCATCGCTTTCGGTATTCTGGCGTTCATCGGTGGAAAAATGCTGATAGAGAGTTTCAAGAAAGAGGATGACGAAAAGTCTGAGCATCTGGATATTACGAAGTGGAAAAATGTCATCCTGCTGGCTGTGGCCACGAGCATTGATGCCTTGGCGGTGGGGTTCAGCTTTGCCATGATCCAAGAACAACACGTCACCCGCGCCTTCTTGACTATCGGTATCACCTCTTTTGTCGTTTCTTTCTTCGCTTATACCTTCGTGAAAAGGCTCACGAATCCGAAAATTGGTCGTTATGCAGAAACAGTTGGTGGTATCGTGCTGATTCTCATTGGATTGAAAATTCTGTTGTGGTAATATAGGATGGAGATGTAATTTTTGTATTTTTGCCGCAAATTGATTATGAGAAAGATTGTTACCATATTCCTCCTTTCCATCGTGTGCAGTTTTGCGTTTGCGCAAGGCTCCGTGCGTTATGATGTAGAGCCTGCCATTGTCAGGATTCAGGAGGATTATGTCAACAATTGGCGTAAAGTGGGCGAGATTAACGGTTATCGCATCCAAATTGCTGCCTATTCGGGGGTGAACTCCAAATCTCAGGCAGAATCAGCCCGAAATACGTTCAATAATCTGTTCCCCTACACGCAATCTTATATCATCTACAACGAACCCTATTTCAAAGTGCGTGTCGGCAACTATTACACTCGCCTACAGGCATTTAAGGATTTGGAAGCCATCCGCGAAACCTATCCGAGCGCGTATATTGTGCCGGATAAGATCAAATACCGCTAGATTAACTTATTTTAACCCTGAACCAAAGGGTTGCTATGACGCAGATCCACGATGATTTGCGGGTATTTTGCGCGTAAATGTTCAGCGGTGCGTTCGGCAAAATAGACCGAACGGTGCTGACCGCCCGTGCACCCGAAATTCACCGTCAGATGCGTGAATTTGCGTTCCAAGTAGTTGTCAACCGACATGTCAACCAACGCATTTACGTGATTCACAAAGGTTTCCACCTCTGGATATTGTTGCAGGTACTCTTTCACGCAATCATCCTTTCCCGTGAAATTAGCGTATTTTTTCTCGCGACCGGGGTTGGGAAGGGCGCGGCAATCGAAGGCGAAACCGCCGCCATTGCCGGATTTGTCCTCGGGAATGCCCTTCTTGAACGAGAAACTTTGTACGGTAACAGTCAGTTTATCAGAGTCTTCCGGAACAGGCTCTGTGTAACTGTCCACCACGGTTTGCAACACTTGTCGCAGTTCGGGCAGATTATCAGGTAAAGCATGGTGTTCCAGTAGGTAACGCATATTGCGGATGGCGTAAGGCACACTCTGCAGGAAGTGCGTCTTCCGTTCGAAGTAGCCGCGGTAGCCGTAGGTACCCATGGCCTGCATAATTCTAATGAGTGAAAAAGCGTTAAAATAGTCCTTGAACTGCTTGCGATCTACCGGAATAAGCTGAGACAGATGGTCCATGTAGCACTCCAACAGCTCCTCGCGGGTTTCCGGTGCCAGGTCGGCCTTGGCATCGTAGAGTAGGGAAGCGATGTCATACTGTAATGCCCCTCTTCTACCGCCTTGATAATCAATGAACCAGACATCATCTTGATACACCATGATGTTCCGCGACTGGAAATCGCGATAGAGGAAATAGTGGTCGTCCACACTGAGCAGATAATCCATAAACCGCTGATAATCATCCTCTAAAAGCTGCTCGTTGAAGGGAATATAGACCATCTTCAAGTAGTAGTACTTGAAGTAGTTGAGGTCCCATTGCATAGATTGCCGGTCGAAGGCGGCACGCGGGTACGCCACCGACATGTCCAGCCCCTTTTGGGTAGTCATCTGGAACTGGGGAAGGGCAGCGACCACCTTCTTATAGTATTCCATAACATCCTGAAAATCACCATTATCCTTTCTGTTTTCGCAGAGCAGGTCGTAGAGCGTCTGTTTGCCCAAATCGTTCAGCAGATAGTGTTGCTGATCTTCATGGATGGCCAACAATGTAGGGACGTTCAGCTTTTGCGCCCCGAAAAAACGGGTATATTCAAAGAAGGCTTTGTTTTCGGCAATGTCTTCGTTATAAACCCCGATCAGGGTGCTGTCGTCCGCAAAGGTGAAGCGATAGTAGCGCCTGTGCGAGCCCGACTGTGCCAGCGGGACGCAAGAGATAGGGGTTTTGCCGGCGTGGGCCGTGGCCAATTGGGTCAGGATCTCGTGGTGGCCCCACACTGAGGCTTGTACCTTGTGTGGGGTTAATTGCACTTCGTGCGTGTTGCCTCTTCGAGGCTGCTCAAGGAATACATTCATATATATGGTTCTTCGATCGCATTTTCATCGTTATTCATCGCCCTAATTGTCATTCAACTTAATAAAGCAGAACAGCATCATCGTGAAAGCCCAGAGTGAGGATCCGCCGTAACTGATGAACGGCAAAGGGATACCGATGATGGGCAGGAGGCCGATAGTCATACCGATATTGATAAAGAAGTGGGCGATGAAGATGCCGGCAATGCCGTACCCGTAGTATCGGACAAAGGGGTTTCGTTGCTTTTCGGATAGTTTCAAAATCCTGAAAATCAATGCTCCATAAAGACTAAAGACCACGAGGGTGCCGAAAAAGCCCCACTCCTCACCAATGGCGCAGAAGATGAAGTCCGTGCTCTGTTCCGGCACGAATTTGAGCTTTGTTTGCGTGCCTTTGAGGTAGCCTTTGCCGAAAAGACCGCCGGAACCGATGGCAATTTTCGACTGGTTGAGGTTGAAGTCCGCGCCCAGTGGGTCGGAGGTCTTGCCGAGGATAGTGTCGATACGCTGTTTCTGGTGCGGTTCGAAGCCGTGTTCGTAGAGGAAGTTGATGGAGAATACGAAGAGGATACTGGCGATATAGACGAAGACATTGCGCCGCAACTTCTTCTTTTGGGTGCGGTTGGCAATCATAAAGACGATGAACACTGCCGTCAGCAACGCGATGGAGTAAGTTTCGTTCCACGCTAACGTGATGATTGTCAGGATGGCGGCGATGATGCACATCACCAAGAAGCCCGAACTCAGCCCTTCGCGATAGAAGAGGATGATGAAGGAGCCGAAGACTAGGGCGGAACCGGCGTCGTGCTGCAGCATCACCACAATGACGGGAATGAGGATGAGGGCGAACTGCCCGATCCAGACGTAGCGTTTTTCGTTGGCGGTCTTGCCCTCCTGCATGAACTTTGCCATGGCTAAGGCGGTGGCAACTTTCATAAACTCAGTAGGTTGCAGACTAAAACTGCCGATTTTGATCCAAGATTTGGCACCGTTGATTTCGGCGCCGATAAATAGAACCAGTATCATCAGGAATAGGCAGAACAGGTAGAAAAAGTAGGCGTAATGCTGTATGATGCCGCTGTCTATCAATAAGATAACCGTGGCAAGTAGGATGGAGGTCCCGATCCAGATCATCTGTTTGCTGTATGGTTGTCCGAAGTCGAAGATGGGTGTGGAACCGTCGGGAATGTAGCAGGTGGAGTAGATGGTGATCCAACCGATGAGGACGAGTGCGAGGTAGTAGCATATCAGCTTCACATCGAATCCTTTGGACATTTTATTATAGGGGTCTAACTTCGGCATGGCTTACTTGATGTTTAGTTCTTTCATACGGGTTTCGAGGTCAGTGCGTTCCACTTTGCGGTTGAGGTAGAATTCGGCCATGAGGCTGGCGATGGGGCAGGCCACGGTGGCACCGAAGCCGCCGTTTTCCACAAGACAAAAGATGACGATTTGCGGGTCGTTGGCAGGGGCGATGAGGGCGAAGACGGAGTGGTCGCGCCCTTGCGGGTTCTGCGCGGTACCGGTCTTGCCGGCCACCTCAATACCGGGGATTTGTGCCCCGCGGCCCGTACCGGCCGTCACCACCATCTTCATGCCCTGCAGTATTGTCTCAAAGTGGCGCGGCTCGATTTTGGAGTATATTTTGTCGTTAAATTGCGTGTTCAGACTGTCGCGGTGACCGATGGCCCTGACTACGTGCGGACGGATGTAGTAGCCCTTGTTGGCGATAACGGCCAACATATTAGCCATTTGCAAAGGCGTGACAGCTGCCTCACCCTGTCCGATACCCATGGAAACCACCGTGTTTCCGTTCCAACTGTTGTTGTACTTTTTGTCAAAATATTCGGCGGTCGGGATGCGGCCCTTCAGCTCGTAAGGTAGGTCTGTGTTGAAGACCTGCAGGAATCCCATTGAGCTCATATAGTCCAGCCAAGCGGTGTAGGCTTCGTCTATGTTCTTGTATTTGACGCGGTTAGAGAGAATGTTGTAGTAAGCACGACAGAAAAAGGTGTTGCAGGAACGCTGGATGGCGCTGTAGATGTTCAGACCGCCGCAGTTGTGGCAGTGCACCACGTGACTGCCGATATGGTAACCGCCGCCGGAACAGGAATAGACGGTGCTCGTTGTGATGATATGGTCCTGCAGCGCGATGAGACCGTTGGCTAGTTTGAAGGTTGAACCTGGCGGGTAGGCGGCTTGTAAGGCTCTGTTAAACAGCGGTTTTTCAGGATCCATTACCAATTTGCCGTAGTTCTTCGGACGGGCAGTACCCACCAGTAGGTTCGGATCGTAGTTGGGACTGGAAATCAGACAGAGGATCTCGCCCGTTTTGGGCTCGATGGCCACGATGGCACCGCGTTTGCCGGCCATTAGCTCTTCACCGTAACGTTGCAGCTGCATGTCGAGGGTGCTCCAGATCGACGTTCCCGGCACAGCCACCACATCCTCAGCCCCATTGTCGTAGGAGCCCATCTCGCGGTTGTGCACATCGACCAGCACCTTCCGCTTGCCCTTGATTCCGCGCAGCACCGATTCGTATGCCTTCTCGATACCACTCTTACCGATGTAGTCGCCCATTTTGTAATAGTTGTCGTTTTCCACGTCCTGCTCATCCACTTCACTGACGTATCCCAAGATGTGGGCGGCAATGGGCTGCGGATAGGAACGCAACGTACGACTTTGCACGAAGAAACCCGGAAATTCGGACATTTTCTCCTGCAAATAGCCATAGTCTTCCTTGGAAATCTGCTGTTTGAACAGTGATGGCACGCTTCCGGAATATTTGGCGGCCTTATCCAGCTTTTTCCGCACATCCTCAATTTCCAAGTCGAGCACCCGGCACAGCTCCATGGTGTCGAATGGGCGCATTTCCTTGGGCACCACCATCAAATCGTACGCGGCATCGTTATAGACCAGCAGCGAGTCGTTGCGGTCGTAGATGAATCCGCGGGCGGGGTGGATGGTGATCTCACGGATGGCATTTTCGTTGGCCTTGCGCTTGTACGACTTGTCCAACACCTGCAGGTTGAACAGCCGGATCGTATAAGTGGCCATCAAGATGCCCAATACGGCGAGGATGATATAATATCGGTTGCTGTTGTCCTGTGACATCTACTTTTCCCGGCTTTGCAGATTTTGAACTAAGGCGGTAATCTCTTTTTTCTTGTCCTCGTCCGTGTGGATGCGACGGATGTCCTCCAGACAGAGCTGGGTGTAGCGGGCAATCTCTTTTTCGGTGACCTCTCTGACGTTTACGGCATCGAAAATGGCCCGAACTTGGTTATATTTTGCCTTTTCGTCTGTCGCGGGCTCAGAGAAGAGCTGTTTCAGCTGCTGTTTTTGCTGTTCGTTAGCCAGCTCCAGAGCTTTCAGATAGACGAAGGTCTTCTTGTTGTCTTTGATGTCGCCACCCACCGCTTTGCCGAAGGTTTCGGTGTCGGCATAGACGTCGAGCAGGTCGTCGGCCAGCTGGAAGGCGAGTCCCAGATGGATGCCCAAGTCGTAAAGGGCTTGCAGACTTTCGGGATCCGCACCGGCAATCTGACCACCGGATTTCAGGCAACCGGCGAACATCACAGCCGTTTTCAGGCGGATCATTTCGATATATTGTTCGAGGGGAACGGTTTCCATGGTTTCGAAATCGAGGTCATATTGCTGACCTTCACAGATTTCCTGACCAATGCGGGCGAAAATGTCTGTGATGTCGATGATGGTTTTCGGGTCGCCCTTCACCTTGAGGATTTCCAACAGCGCGATGGCCACCAGCGTGTCGCCGGAGAGGATGGCGATGTTGCTGTTCCATTTCTTATAGACCGTGGGCAGTCCGCGTCGCATCTCGGCCTTGTCCATGATGTCATCATGGATGAGCGTGAAGTTATGCAGCATTTCGAAGGCGGCGGCGATGTGCTGAACCTGTTCCGGATCGCCGTTGAACATATCGGCGGCGATGTTCACCAGCCTCGGACGCAGCCGTTTGCCAGACTGCATCAGAATGTATGCAATGGGATCGTACAGGTTTTTGGGTTCCTTGTTTTGAAGGATTTCCTGAAATTGTTGTTCTATTGTATTCACGACTTTACAAATTTTAATCCAAACTGCAAAGATAACATTTCCTTGAATATGTCACGTTGCGAAAATGCATCTTATTCGAATTGTACGGCTTTCACCGGAGAAATCTTCTTGCTGATGATCCAAGCGGGCACCACTAACACGAGCATGCACGCCGCAAAAACGCCCAAATTCAGCAGCAAAACCTCCAAAATCTCGAACTTTATCGGGACATAGTTCACGTAATAGGTGTCGGGATTCAGTTTGATGAGGTGCGTTTTTTGTTGCAGCCAACCGAGACCGAGTCCGATGACATTCCCGACCAAAAGTCCTTTCAGCAAAGTATTTCCCGCCACTACCAGGAAGGTTTGCACCACGTGTTTGGTCTTCATGCCCATCGTTTTGAGGATGCCGATGAGTCGGGTTTGTTCTAGGATGATAATGAAGAAGATCGACATCATCGTGATCATGCAGACGCAGGTGGTGATGATGAGCAATACGGAAACGTTGGTGTCGAATAGGGCAATCCAATCGAAAATTTCGGGGTAGATTTGTTTTACGGTTTCAGCTTTTAGGTTTATATCTATTTGATGGTGAAGTTGTTCACCCACTTGGTCAATCAATCGGTAGTCTCGGGTGAGCACCTCCACACCGCTCACCTGGTTGGAATCCCAGTCGTTGAGTTTCTGAACGTGACGGAGATCGACCAGCGCGAATTTCGAGTCGTATTCGGGCAGTCCGGTCTCGTAAATGCCTACTAACGTGAAACTTCGTTGACGTGGCGGATCCTGCACAAAGTAGGTGCGCACCTTGTCGCCCACTTTAATCTGCAACTTGTCGGCGAGCCGTTTGGAGAGGATGATTTGGTTTCCCGCCACCGTGTCGTTAAATTGTAACGTATCTCCTTCCAGTAAGTTATGGGCAAAGTGACGGCCATCGAAAAAGTAGTTGACGCCCTTCAGCACCACGCCTTCCACCTGGTCGGCGGTCTTGATGATGCCCACCTTGGTGGCGTAAGGTTGTATGGAGACCACCTCCGGACAGCGGTGTATGTCTTGTAACAGTGTGTCGTTCAATGTGATGGGAATCTGTTCGTACGAATAGTTGCGGTCGTAGTGCGAGATTCGGATGTGTTGTCCCATGGTAACCACCTTGTCTTCGATCACCTGCTTGTATCCAGCCGTAACCCCTATGGCTATCAGCATGATAACCACACCAAGTGCCACTCCAAACACGGAAAGACGGATAATTGGTTTGGAGAATTTGTTTCCCTTGTCGCGCAATATGCGGTGGGCTAGCTGCCAGTGAAACGAAAACTGTGACATATATATTTATTGTAACTTTGGCTATTAGCTATTGGCTGTTAGCTGGTGTATCGTACCTGAAAGCCAATAGCCAATAGCCAAAAGCCAATAGCTGTACCTGATAGAAAACTGATGAAAATAAAACCACAGTAAAGGCAGGATTTTTCCTGTCTTTACTGTGTAGATTATCGATTAGAACGTATTGCCAGCGGCCTGACAAGCGGTGATGGCTACGAGGCTGACGATGTCCTCGACGGAGCAACCGCGGGAGAGGTCGTTGATAGGAGCGGCCATACCTTGCATGACGGGACCGATGGCTTCTGCGCCAGCGAAACGCTGTACGAGTTTGTAGGCGATGTTACCGGTCTCCAATGATGGGAATACCAGCACGTTAGCCTTACCAGCGACGGGGCTGCCGGGAGCCTTGGAAGCGCCCACAGACGGGATGATGGCGGCATCAGCCTGCAACTCGCCGTCGATGACGAGGTTGGGATCCATCTCCTTGGCGATACGGGTAGCGTTCACCACTTTGTCCACGAGTTCGTGTTTGGCGGAACCCTTGGTGGAGAAGCTCAGCATGGCCACGCGCGGTTCGATACCGGCGATGGTGCGGGCAGTCTGGGCCGTCACCACTGCAATCTGGGCGAGCTTGTTCTCGTCGGTGTTCGGATCTGCGGCACAGTCGGCGAAGACCATCACGCCGTCGTCACCCCACTTCTTATCTTGGAAGCACATGATAAAGGCGCCGGAAACCACGGAGATGCCGGGCAGAGTCTTGACGATTTGGAAAGCGGGACGGAGCACATCACCCGTAGCGTGCTGAGCACCAGTCACTTCGCCGTTAACGTCTTTGTTCTTGATGAGCAAGGTGGCCAGATAGAGCGGATCCTCGACTTTCTTGAGGGCCTCTTCCATGGTCATGCCCTTGTTTTTGCGGATTTCATACAGCATGTTGGCGTAGAAATCCTTTTTGGGGTTGTCCATCGGGTCGATAATCTCGGCCTTCGCGATGTTCTTCAGTCCCCACTCGGCAGCCTTGGCCTCGATGTTGGCCTTGTTGCCCAAAAGCGTGATGGCGGCGTAACCGTTTTCAATGATGATGTCGGCAGCCTTTAAGGTTCTTTCTTCTTCGCCCTCTGCCAAAACGATGCGTTTGTTGGCTTTCTTGGCGTTCTCTTTGATTTTTTCGATTAAGTTCATTGCTTGTTTATTTATTGAATGTTTATTTGAATATTAGTTGTTTGCCCTTTTTGATAACCGCTAAAAGCCAAAAGCGAACAGCTGATTTCAAAAAGTCGGCAAATATACGTTTTTTATGGTTTTGCGGCTCAAACCCCGAAAATCTGCGAAATGTCACACTTAATTTTAACAAATAATTGTAAATAAATTTACATAATAATCTGTCAACCAGAGATAAGCAAACTTTAAAAAAAGCCTTGACAACAGGGATTTCTTGATGTATTTTTGTGGGACTAAATTAAACGCATTATGAAAAAGAAAAACGAAGAAAAACTACCCGAACAGGGTTGCGACACGAAGATGTCTGCGGAAAAAGAAACAACGAATGAAGTTGTGAACAACGAAATGGTCAATGAAGAGACTGCTGAAGAGAATCAGGAGGAAGAAGAATCTCCCGGACAGGATGGGGAAATGGAGTTCCATGCCTCAAAAAAAGATTTCCTGCTGTTCATGCATAAACTTCTCCGATTGATGAAAGACGTTGTCTTTCTGAATCAAAGTTTGCATGATTTCGAGAAAGATCCGATCTTCGACCTGCTGTTGGACCTCAGCAAGGTGCATCTCAAAGAAATGAACGAGTCTTCCAAGGAGCAGGCGTCGTCAGACGAAGAGAACGACGAGAGCGACGAAGAGGACACCTGCGATGATGATGACACCATCACGGAAGCCTTTATCAGTATGAAAGTGAAGAAGGTGAGGCCCTAGTTATTGGCTTTTAGCTTTTGGTTTTTAGCGGTTAGCGTAGCCAATAGCTGACGGCCAATAGCCAAAAGCCGAATCAGTCTCCCAACGAATAGCCGAAACGTTTCATTTGCAGCTCGTTGTTGCGCCAGTCTTTGAGGACTTTGACGGACAGATCGAGGAACACGTGCTTTTGCAGGAAATCCTCGATGGACATCCGGGCATCCGTGCCTAACTTCTTGATGGCTGAGCCTTTGCTGCCGATGATGATGGCCTTCTGCGTGGTACGTTCCACGTAGAGGGTCGCGGCTATCCGTATGAGGTCAGGTTCCTCTTTGTAGCTTTCTACGACTACTTCCACACTGTAAGGAATCTCCTTCTTGTATTGCAGAAGTATCTGTTCCCGAATGAGTTCCGATACAAAAAAGCGCATTGGGCGGTCGGTGAGGGCGTCTTTCGGAAAATAGGGTGGGCACTCGGGCAGCAGCTCGATGATACGGTTGCGTACGGGCTCGATGTTGATGCCCTTCAATGCGGAGATGGCGAACACGTCGGCGGTAGGCAAAATCGTCTGCCAATGGTTTTTCGACTCTGCCACCTGTTCTTCCGTGTATTTGTCGGTTTTGTTGATGATGAACACGACGGGAATGCCCATCTTGTTGATTTTTTCGACCAGTTCCTCGTTGTATCGGGTTTCGCCACATTCGATGAGGTAGAGGATGATGTCAGCATCCTGCAGGGAGTCGGTGACGAATTTCATCATGTACTTCTGCATCATGTAGGCGGGGTCGAGCACGCCGGGCAGGTCGGAATAGACGATCTGGAAGTCATCGCCGTTGACGATGCCCTTTATTCTGTGCCGGGTGGTCTGGGCTTTGGAGGTCATGATGGAGACCTTTTCGCCCACCACTTGGTTCATCAGGGTGCTTTTGCCCACGTTGGGGTTGCCGATGATATTGACAAAGCCCGCACGGTGCGGAATAGTATTAGTGTTTTCCATAATTCATTGTTCTTTTAATGGGTGTGAAGTTCCGGTTCCGCATCCCCTTCGTTGAATGTCACGTAACTGAAATGCTCCAGCCAGTCGCCCGTGTTGAAGAAGGTGCATTCCGGGGTCAGTTCGTAGCGCACGGGCACATGGCGGTGTGCGAAGATGAAGTGGTCAACGTTGGTAGTTTCTAGAAGCTCGCGGGCGTATTGCACTTGAAATTCCTTTTCGCCTTGGAATTGCAACATGCTTTCATCGTGCGAGTTGCGACTCTTCTCCGAACAGAAGCGGGAGATGGAGAACGACTGCCGTGGATGCAGCAGGCCGTAGAGCCACCAGTTGAACCGGTTGTTGAAAATCCGTTTGATGAGCAGATATTTGCGCTGCTTGCCGCCCAGACCGTCGCCATGGCCGGTGAAGCAGCGATGCCCGTTGATTTCCATCAGTTGCGCCTCACGATAGATGACGGCGCCGAAAGCTTGTGTGAAATAGTTCTCCACCCACATGTCGTGGTTGCCGGTGAAGTAGTGGATTTGAACACCCTTCTCATGCAGTTTCTTCAGACAGGTGAATAGCGAAAAATACCCTTTAGGCACGACATCCCGGTACTCGAACCAATAGTCGAAAATGTCACCCAACAGGAAAAGATGCTGGAAATCAGCACCTTGACGTTCCAACAGTTGGATCAGCCGTTGTTCGCGCTCCTCACTGGCTGCATCCGGCGGGGTGCGGAAATGCGCATCCGACACGAACAGACAGTTGCCGTGGAGTTCTATAAGGTTAGAAAATGGGTTCGTTTTTTTCACGGCGCAAAAATACAGTTTTAATGAATGCGCTTTCCCATTCGAATAAAAAAAATGATATTTTTGCCGCTTAAAAGGGTGCGAGTGCCGCATTCTATTGTCAATCAAAGAAAAAAACACATAAAATGAGCCTAAGCAACCGTTTTATACGTAATCCTTTCTTACAATATACAGGACTTTTTGTGCTGTTGATAGTCGTATATCTTCTCTTTGCCGTGATTTCCTGCTGTCTGCCGGACAAAACCATAAAACGCCATGTGAAAATGGCGTCGGTCAGCTTGTCAAAGTATGGGAATTATCCTCGCTCCATTATTGATGTGGAGGGCTGTCAGCAAGACTGTTTCACCGAGGCTCTTGTTTTGAACCAGATTTATTGCATTGATCGGCACAAACCGCTAAAATCGGCTATGGCTGGTGAACGGATTTCGATAAGTTGGGTCTTGCCGGAGGATTTGTGGTTGTTGACCCACGATCAGTTGGATGCTCCGCGGATCAAGTATGCGCGATATTGGCACGGTTCGACATTTTTGTTCCGTTATTTGCTCACTTTTTTGAGTTATGCACAGATTCAGTGGCTGTTATTCGCGATTTCATGCGTGTTATTGTTGATTTTTGGCGCTGCTTATCTGCCACGGGTCGGTATATGGAAAACGGCTGCCATGATGATGAGCTGGATTCTGGTTTACGGTTTTATGATGTTCTTCTCCCTGCAGTTTACGCCAATTTTCATTATTTCATTGTTGGCTTCCCTGTTTGTGGTGCGACTGGATGGGGATAACCGCAAACTGAGTCTGTTGTTCTTTATTGCGGGCTCCCTGACCTGCTATTTTGATTTGCTTTCCACGCCGATGCTGTCTTTCGGATGGCCGTTGCTCGTTTGGCTTTCCCTGCGCGATGACCGTCCGCTGACCATCATGGATGTTAAGCAGATAGTGAAATGGGGGTTCCTGTGGCTGATTGCCATGGTCCTGACGTGGCTCACCAAGTGGGTGATTGGTACGATAGTGCTGGATTACAATGTTTTCAAGGAAGGTATGGATATGGTCCATTACCGTACGAGTATGGAACAAGGCGCTTCCCATTGGGGTGCTATCTCCAAAAATTTGGCGATGGTTCCGTGGATGATGGTGTGTCTGACGCTGATAGTGTTCGTAGTATGTGCCGCTATTCGTTTCAAGAAGCCTTCTTGGTCCAACATCCTGATGTATTTGCTGGTTGCTCTCGCGCCCTATCTTTGGTATTTGGCGTTGACCAACCATAGTTTTGTGCATTTCTGGTTCACTTACCGGTTGCAGTTTATTACTTTTTGCGCTTTATTGTTGGCAATATGCAGCTGCAGACGGCAAACAAAATTCAGATAAGCGGCTGATATACAGTTTCCAACACTTTTTCTTCGTTTTCCCACGTGAGCTCGCGTGCGGCGATTTTGCAGTTTTCCTGACATTGCGCCAAGAGTACAGGGTCGCAAAGTGCCTTTACGGCAGTGACAACGGCTTCTGGCGTGACGGATTCTGCCACCAGACCCACGTTGTAATGCTTTACAATACGTTCACGCTCAGGTAGATTGGAAACCACTAAGGGTGTTCCAGCGTTGATGTATTCAAAAATTTTGTTGGGTAGGCTGAAATGTGCATTGGCGCTCACATCTTTGTCCAAAGAAAGTCCGATGTCTGCCAAAGTGGTGTAATTGAACAGATTCTCAGGCGTTTGTCTAGGTTTGAAGGTGATACGATCCTGCAGGTGCAGTGAGGCCGTCATCTCTTGCAGTTTGGGGATTACGGTGCCGTTTCCTACGATGAAAAGATGGCAGTTAGGCAACGAGGTCATGGCTTGCACGATTTCCTCCCCTCCGCGACATTCGTTGATGCTGTTGCCTTGCATAAGCAGGACGGTCTTGTCATCCGGCATCCCTAACGATTGGCGGGTGGCGGTCACCGTGAATGTGTTCGCCGGCGGGATGTTGCGCACCAGATAGGGGCGAATGCCATACTCCTTTTCGTACTGATCCACAATGGATTGGCTGACGGTGATGACCGTTTTCAGCTTCGGGAAACAGAACCGCTCGATGGCACTCCATACTTTGTGCGCAACTGGATTGCTGACCACCGACAGTTCTCCGCAGAAATATTCGTGGCTGTCGTACACCAGCTTTTTTCGCCGCCATTTGCTGACCAAATAGTTGGGCAATAAGGTGTCCAAATCATTGGCTATCAATATATCACACTTTTTGAAAAGCAGATAGAAAAACAGTCGTAAGTTGTATTCTGCATAGAAAATCCAGTTGCGTCGGAAAAGCAGACGCAAGCGTTTGGTCTTATACGGACGTTTTGCCAGCGTTGGCGAATCCCCGTAACAGCGACCCACAAGCGTGACATCCACGCCCTTTTTGGTCAGGAAAAGGGCGACTTTATCGACACGCGGGTCGGTGTAGAGGTCGTTAGTGACCGAGAGGATGGCGCGTTTCATTACTCTCCAGCCTCGAATCTTCCGTGACAGTTCTTGTATTTTTTGCCGCTGCCGCAGGGACACGGGTCGTTTCGGCCGACCTTCTTCTCAGCACGGTAGGGTTCGTTAGTCGGTTTGCCCGGGGCCATCTGACGGCCGCGACCCATCTCCTGACGACCGGTCTGTAGCTTCTTGGCATCCGATTCGGGTAGTTGAGCTTCCTTCAAATCGGTCTCTTCTGCAATCGGTAACTTGCCGATATTCAAGAAAGTAACGATTTCTTCGCTGATGCGGACGAGCAATTGGTCGAAGAGATTGAAGGATTCGAGTTTGTAGATCAACAGAGGATCCTTCTGCTCGTATGAGGCGTTCTGCACGCTCTCTTTGAGGTCGTCCATGGCGCGGAGGTGCTCCTTCCAAGCATTGTCGATGACGGCGAGAGTGATGCCTTTTTCGAAGGAAAGTCCCACTTCACGGCCTTTGGTTTCGTAACATTTCTTCAGCGGAGCCACGATATTGATGGTCTTCTTGCCATCGGTAAATGGGATGGCGATGTTCTGGAAACGGTCGCCGTGTTCCAGATAGACGCGCTCAATCACCGGATAAGCCTGCTCGGCCACTTTCTGCAGCTTCTCTTTATAATGGTCATAAACGACCGGGAAGAGCTTGTCAACCAGCACGCGCTGACGCTCCTGCATGAAATAGTTCTCGTCAAACGGCGATTCGCAGCCGAAAGTCGTGATCATGCCCATCTTGAAGCCTTCGAAATCCTTGGCATCCCATGCATCGGCCACGAGCGTTTCGCACACATCGTGGATCATTTGGGAGATGTCGATGGCGAGACGGTCGCCGAAGAGGGCGTTGCGGCGCTTGCGGTAAATCGTGGAACGTTGCTTGTTCATCACGTCGTCGTACTCCAACAAACGTTTACGAATGCCGAAGTTGTTCTCCTCGACCTTCTTCTGCGCACGCTCGATGGACTTGGAGATCATGCTGTGTTGGATCACGTCACCGTCCTGATGGCCCATACTGTCCATGACTTTGGCGATACGGTCGGAGCCGAACAGACGCATGAGGTCGTCCTCCAGAGAGACGAAGAACTGGGAGCTGCCGGGGTCGCCCTGACGGCCGGCACGACCGCGCAGCTGGCGATCGACACGGCGGGAGTCGTGACGTTCGGTGCCGATGATGGCCAGACCGCCCTTTTCGCGCACTTCCGGTGTCAGTTTGATATCGGTACCACGACCAGCCATGTTGGTGGCGATGGTCACCGTGCCTTCGCGACCGGCTTCTGCCACAATGTCAGCCTCCTTCTTGTGCAGCTTGGCGTTCAAGACATTGTGCTGTATATGTCTGCGGGTCAGAATGTTGGACAATAATTCAGAGATTTCCACGGAGGTGGTACCTACCAATACTGGTCGGCCGGCCTCGTGCAGGCGCAGAATCTCATCGACCACGGCGGCGTATTTCTCACGTTTAGTCTTGTAAACCAGATCGTTGGCATCCTCACGAATCACGGGTTTGTTGGTCGGAATCACCACCACATCCAGCTTGTAGATATTCCAGAACTCACCCGCTTCCGTTTCAGCGGTACCAGTCATACCGGCCAGCTTCTTGTACATGCGGAAGTAGTTCTGCAGGGTGATGGTGGCGTAGGTCTGAGTGGCAGCCTCCACCTTCACATTTTCCTTAGCCTCAATAGCTTGGTGCAGACCGTCGGAATAGCGGCGGCCCTCCATGATACGGCCGGTTTGCTCATCAACAATCTTGACTTTGTTGTCAATGATCACATATTCCACGTCGCGGTCGAACATGGTGTAAGCTTTCAGCAGTTGGTGCACGGTATGGATACGGTCAGAGGCGATGGCGTAGTTGTTGTAAATTTCCTCCTTGCGGGCCGTTTTTTCAGCGGGCGTAAGGTTTTCTTTCTCCAAATCAGCAATTTGCGCACCCACATCGGGCATGATGAACAGCTTGGCCTCATCGGCATCCTTACTGATGACATCAATACCCTTGTCCATGATATCGACGGTGTTCAGCTTCTCTTCGATGACGAAGTAGAGTTCATCGTCGATGAGGTGCATGTTGCGGTTCTGATCCTGCATGAAGAAAGATTCTGTGCGTTGCAGCACCTGTTTCATGCCGGGTTCGCTCAAAAATTTGATAAGAGCCTTGTTTTTGGGCAGACCGCGGTGTGCGCGGAGAAGCAGCATGGCACTCTCGTCCTGCGGTTTCGGGTCGGGGTTCTCGGCCAGCATCTTCTTGGCTTGCGTGAGGATTTGCGCCACGTAAACGCGCTGAGCCTCATACAGTTTCTGCACAATGGGCTTGTATTGGTCAAAGGCTTGTTGGTCGCCTTTTGGGGTCGGACCGGAGATAATCAACGGGGTACGGGCATCGTCGATCAACACGGAGTCCACCTCATCGACGATGGCGTAGTTGTGCGGACGTTGCACCAGCTCGCCGATGTTGCGGGCCATGTTGTCACGCAGGTAGTCGAAGCCGAACTCGTTGTTGGTACCGTAGGTGATGTCGGCGTTGTAGGCGCGGCGACGGTCGTCGGAGTTGGGCTCGTATTTGTCGATGCAATCCACGGTGAGACCGAGGAATTCGTAGAGCAGACCCATCCATTCGGAGTCACGCTTGGCCAGGTAGTCGTTGACGGTGACCACGTGTACGCCCTTGCCTGGCAGTGCGTTAAGATAAACAGGCAGGGTGGCGACAAGCGTCTTACCCTCACCGGTGGCCATCTCGGCGATCTTACCTTGGTGGAGCACCATACCGCCGATGAGCTGCACGTCATAGTGGCACATGTCCCATTTGATCATGTTGCCGCCGGCCATCCATTGGTTTTGGTAAATGGCCTTGTCGCCCTCGATGGTGACACACTCGCGTTTGGCCGCCAGGTCGCGGTCGTGTTGCGTGGCAGTCACGGTGATGGTTTCGTTTTCCTTGAAGCGGCGGGCGGTCTCCTTCATCACGGAGAAGGCCTCTGGCAGAATGTCGTTGAGGATATCCTGCGTGGTGGCGTAGATTTTGTCCTCTAGCTTCTCGATTTCCTTGTATTTGCTTTCCTTTTCTTCAACGGGGATATCGTAATTTTCCTCCAAATACCGGCGCAGTTCAGCAGCCTGGTCTTCCTCTTTTTGGGTGGCCGTGCGGATTTTTTCGCGGAATTCTTCGGTTTTGTGTCTCAGTTCATCAATGGGGAGATCTTTGATCGTTTCGTACGTGGCCAAAGTCTTCTTGAGCAGCGGCTGCAGCTCCTTCATATCTCTATCAGCCTTTGTACCAAAAAGTTTCGTTAAAAAATTTGCCATATATGTCTATTTAAATTTTTCCAAAATAAAGCGGCAAAGATACAAAAATCTTGCCAAGCTTTTCAATAACCAATAACCAATAAACTTTAAAAATGTATTTTTGCCGTCCGAAACAATGATCAAGTGATAATATTCAAAATGATGAGAATACTGCCTTTTCTTCTCGCCCAATATCTCTTTTGGAGTACTTGCGGATTATGGTCATCAAACTGGTTTGGCAATAAACGTCCGGTGGAGGTGGTACACGAGGAGCCCACTCCCGACACACTCACCTTGATGTTTATCGGCGATGTGATGTCTCACATGCCGCAGGTGGATGCCGCGCGACTGCCAGACGGCACCTACGATTACGCGCCGTGCTACCGGTTCCTCGCGCCTTATATCGCTTCGGCGGATATTTGCTTCGCCAATATGGAGGTGCCGCTGGCGGGCGCACCTTACTCGGGCTACCCGCAGTTTTCCTGTCCCGATGCAATGATGTCGCAGCTCTTTGACGCCGGGGTCGATGTCTTCCTGACCGCCAACAACCACACCTGCGACAAGGGAGCGAAGGGCATCCGCCGCACCATCCATGTGATGGACAGCTTAGGAATCCCGCACGTGGGCACATACCTCGACAGCACGGACTTCCAACAGCGCAACCCGTTGATGGTAGAACGTGACGGTTTCCGCGTTGCCGTGCTGAACTATACGTATGGCACGAATGGCATTCCCGCCCCCAATCCATTTATCGTCAATATGTTAGATTCCGCTGCCATCGCCCGTGATATCGCCCGCGCTCGTGAGCTCAAGGCCGACTACATCGTGGTGATGCCGCACTGGGGCATCGAGTACGAGCGGAAACAGAACAAGGGACAGAAGGGGTATGCCAACTACATGTACGAATGTGGTGCGGACATGGTCATTGGTGGGCATCCGCATGTGGTGCAGCCCATTACATTGGAAAACAAGAATGAATATGGTGTGGCACAGCGTGTTACGGCCTATTCGTTGGGAAATTTCGTCTCCAACCAGCGCAAACGCTACACCGACGGCGGCATCATTGTGAAATGCGAGATTGTGCGCGACACCAACGGCACGGTGCGCGTCACAAATTACGAATACCTGCCCTATTGGGTTTATAAAGGTGTCTGCCAAGGAAAATACCAATACCACATCCTCCCCGCCAAACACGCGGTGGAAAATTGTGCCTACTACAACATCCACGGCGCAGACTCCGTGGCATTAAACCTTTTCTACAACGATACGAAATCGCTGATAGACAACGTTCCCGAATCGAGGTTTGATTTCCAGTTTCAATAACCTATAACCAATAACCAATAACCTTTATCAGAATCCCGTCCAGAACGTCTCCCAAATCTTGTGCTCCATCTCCTGCCAGGTCTGCCGGGTGGCACCGGCGAAGTCTGCACTGTACTGGTTGAGCAGCTTCTGGGCTTCCTCTTTCTTACCTTCATTCAGCAAGTTAACCGCCTTCTGTTCCAATGCGGGCAACTCCTCGAACGCCTTGTCCTCGTAGCGCATGATGTTGGTCATCATCATATCTTTGGTGCGACCCCAACGCACTTGTGCGAGCTTGTTAGCCTTGCGGTAGTGCCACAGCACGGCGTTCTCGTTGTAGCGGAAATGGCCGCAAACCTCGAATCCAGCAGGCATCTTCGTGGCGCCAGCGTAGATTGGGATGCGAGGACTTTGTCCGGGATTCTCCACGGAGAACCAGCACAAGCCGCCGACTTCATCTGGGAGCCAATCGCGGCACTGCATGATGAACGAGTAAGAGCACCACGACATCGCCACGCCACGGTAGAAGGTCACTGTGCCCGGTTTCAGGAAGTTGTACATGGCACGCTCGTTGCCGTCCATCCACGGGTTGGCGTTCGGACAGATGATGGTGTCCTTGTAGGGGTTGCCGTTCTTGTCTTTGCGGTTCGCCACCATCTTGAGGTTGCTGATCTGGTCGAGTTCACAGCCCTCATAGTTGGCGCGGAAGAGTTCCATTACATCGCGGACATCCACTTTTTTCTCAGGTTTTACGGAGAAGGGCAGCTCTTCGGCGTTGAGGTCGAGGTTCAACGACGGAGCGAGGTAGTTGAAGATATACCACTCGCGCTCCTTGTGGTTTTTGCCCTCGGCGTAAGAGGCGTTGAAGGCCTTCCACCAGAGGAAGTCTCCTTTGCCGTCCCACAGACCGTATTTCTTGGCCACCTTTTCGATATTGTCGGAGCAAAGGAAGTTGTTCTTGTCCTTGCGGTTGAGTTTGCCGATGCGCGGCACATTGCAGCTCACAGCCACCTCATCGTCGGGCACGCGCTGAGCCACCCACATTCCGCCGATCACGTCGGGACCTTCACCGAGGATCTCCATCTGCCACACCTCATTTTTGTCGGCGATGGTGATGCACTCGCCGCCGTCAGCGTAGCCGTACTGTTTTACCAAGTCGCCAATGAGAAGGATAGCCTCGCGGGCGGTTGTACAACGCTGTAAAGCAATGCGTTGTAGCTCTTCAATCATGAACATGGCATTCTCGTTGACCAGTGTGTCGGGACCGGAGAAGGTGCTCTCGCCCATGGCCAGCTGCTTCTCGTTCATACAGGGGTAGGCGGTGTTCATGTAGGCGTAGGTATGTTCAGCCTCGGGAATCTCGCCAGCGAGTACGAGGTTCTCCATACTCTTGGGCGTTTCCGTGTGCATCGTGCCCTTATAGACCTTGTGCATGGTGCCAGGTTTGTGGTCGGCGGCGGGCTCAATAGTCACCCATGTGCGGTATTTGCTGTCGCAGGTGTGCGAAGTCATGACGGAACCGTCGGCGGAAGCCTTCTTGCCCACCATGATGGAGGTGCAGTTCGCGCCCACCAGTTCTTCGTTCTGGGCGAAACCCCAAAAAGCAAGGGTTATGATTCCAATAACAAGTAAGATCTTTCTCATAATTTGATGTTTCGGATATTCGGCGGCAAAGATACACTTTTTGGTAACAGGCCGTTTATTTGTAGTTGCATCGCACTTGGCACGCATTTGCCAATGTCTTCCCAAGCACTTCCCAAGCACTTCCCAAGCACCAGGCATACTATTTGTTCGATATTTCTCCGTTATTTCTTCGATATTTCTTCGATATTTCTTCGATGTTTCTTCGATGTTTATCGGAGAAATATCGAACAACTATCGAAGAACTATCGAAGAACAAGTATGTCTGATGCTTTGCAACTGCTTGGTTACTGCGGTTCTAATACGATGCAACAAGCTGCCCGGGGTGGTCAATTGTTGTCCCAAGTTGTCCTCAGTTGTCGTCAAAAACAAATCCAATTGTCTTCCCGACCCGAAAATAATTGTATTTTTGCACCGCAAATCTTACCGTTATGAAATACCCTATCGGCATACAGACATTCGCGAAAATTCGAGAAGAGAACTTCCTCTATGTTGATAAAACAAAAGATGTTTATCAGTTGGCAAAGGACGGCGGCTACTATTTCATCAGCCGTCCCCGCAGGTTTGGCAAGAGTCTGCTTGTCACCACGTTGGAGGCCTACTTCCAAGGGCGGAAAGAGTTGTTCGAGGGGTTGGCCATCAGCGAGTTGGAGAAGGATTGGAAGCAATATCCAGTGTTGCATATCGACTTGAACGCTGAAAGATATTCGGACACGCAGGCTTTGATTTCCATCATGGACAGACATTTGAACCTTTTCGAATCTGTTTATGGACATAATCCCATGGAAAAGACGCCCACTGACCGTTTTATCGGAATCATTCGCCGTGCCTACGAGCAAACCGGAAAACAAGTGGTCATTCTGGTGGATGAATACGACAAGCCGCTGTTGGAGGCCATCGGCAACCCTGAACTGCAAAACGACTACCGGAAAATCCTGAAATCGGTATATGGTGTGGGCAAAACAATGGACAGCTATATCCGGTTTGCCTTGTTTACAGGGGTGACCAAATTCTCGAAAGTGAGTGTCTTTAGCGACCTCAACAACTTAGAGGACATCACGATGGACGAGCAATATTCGGAAATTTGCGGTATCACAGAACAGGAAATTCGAAACAATTTGGACAACGAGGTCGAGGCGATGGCCGAAAAGCTAAAAGTTTCAAAAAATGAATGCTATGAAAAACTAAAGGTGTATTATGACGGCTACCATTTCCATCCCGACAGCGTGGGAATTTACAATCCTTTTAGCCTGTTGTGTGCTCTGAAACGTCGTGAATTTCGGGATTTTTGGTTTGAAACGGGTACGCCTACGTTCTTGGTGGAGACCATGAAGCGCAACAACTACGACTTGGAAAGGCTGACTTGTGAAGATGCCACCGCCGACCTGTTGGGCAGTCTGGACTCCATCGACTCCAACCCAATTCCGTTGATTTACCAAAGCGGCTACCTTACCATAAAAGGGTATAATCCCCGGTTTATGACCTATCGTCTGGGCTTTCCCAACGAAGAAGTGGAAAGAGGTTTCTCCCGTTTCCTTTTCAGATACTACACTCCTGTAAGTCAAGGCAAAGACAGCTTCATTAAGGATTTCGTGATGGCGATAGAAGCCGGACAGGTTGAGAAGTTCATGTCTCTGTTGGAAACATTGTTCGCGGGACAGGACTACCTGTTGGCGGGCGATGCCGAGCTCTACTTCCACAACGCGGTGGCCCTCATTTTCAAGATGGTGGGCTTCTACACCGACACCGAGCGGCATACCAGCGACGGCCGCATGGATATGGTGGTGCAGACCGCCGACTACATCTACCTTTTCGAGTTTAAGTTAGACAAGTCCGCTGATGAGGCGTTGGCGCAAATCGAAGAAAAGCAGTACGCCTTGCCGTTCGCAAACGACCCGCGCAAGCTCTACAAAATCGGGGTGAACTTCTCCTCCGAGACGCGCCGGGTCGAGAGCTGGAAGGTGGTGGAACGGTAATTAATTAGCAGTTATCGCGCCATGAAAAAATTTGTATTTGCTTTATTGTTATCGATACCCATAATCCGTCTCTCTTTTGCCCAAACTGAGATAATAGCCAATGACTATTTATGATATTGATATTTCCGGATGAGACTCAAAATAAAAACTAATCTGAATTTAAGCCTATATGAAAAAAAATAAACTATTCGTAATCTTTTTGCTTGCTTTTATGGTTGTAGGATGTGTTTTTGACGGAGGAAGCAAGAAAAAAATTGTTGGAAACTATTATTTATGGCAGTGGGAAGGAGGACGTTCCTATTATTTGGTTGACAAACATACTTCGCCGAACGGCGGAGGTCTAATTGATGGCACAGTTCAGATTATTGCGTGGAGTGATAATTATATATATGTCCAAAAGAAACCACTTTTTTCGGGAGAAAAGAAAGGATGGGTTATTATAGACGTTAAAAAACAAAAAATAACAGAAACTATTTCAGAACAAGTAATGAAAGAACGACTGTCAGCGAATGGGGATTCAATTATACAGTTCTATTCTGCAGAATCTGCATGGAGAAAATTATGAAAGACATTCACAGTTACACCTAGAGTCTAATGGATTCCGGGCAGCAGAAAGAACAAACAACAATAAAATGAGCAAAAGTCAAAACAATAACATCTTCGTGTGGATCGGATTATGTATCTTGTTGATATTGCCAAGTATAGCAAGAACACAATCGGTCCAATTAACGTTATTTGTCACAGACTCTTTGACTGAAGAGATTGTTACTAGTTATAGTGTTTATATCGACGACTCCATTGTTTTCCCCTCTTTTGATGAAACCCATGTCGCACACCTCGTGTTGGATAAGGACATTTTGGATGAGGAGTTTATGCGTAATCTCCCCGCCAATGAAAAATCCAAGGCGACGAAATACAACAGCCGCATAACGGTGACGGTTGCCGATAACTTTTTGTCAACTGTAACACATCCACAAAAGGAGTTCTGTTTCCGCTTTTTTGACAAATTCGGAGCAGAAGTAACCCCTTCCGAGATGTTGGTGCTGGACAATACGGGAGCGGTCTTCTATCTGGACAGTTCCAAATGCTTTCGTCATAAAGCGGACACAAGTTATTCCTTTCTATTGAAGGTGGCAGACAGACACTATTATTCATTTGAGAAACAGTACTCTGCCCGTGTGGAATCAGGCTGTGACACCGTTCGGTTGGAGAATATGGAGTGTTCTGTCAAGATGGCCTTTGTTTCTCGCCAACCGAAGTTGAACAACCGTCAGAAAAAGCAGATGGCCTCCTTTTTTTCTAACAGCAAGCGCGGGTTCCATCGCATTGCTATTCTTGTGGGAAAACCGACACGTGCGAAAACAGAAGCACAACAGGGTGTCAACGACATCATCAGATTATACGAAAAGGATTTGAAGGCAAGAAACATTCAGCAAACACCCGAGGTTATGGTGCATTTCTACGACTTGCCTGAGGAGGAAGATACTTTTACGTTCGAGATAGAGGCGTATGATTACAAATAATGTTGTTCCGCGTTGTCCCCGTTGTCGCCATCTCGATGGGGTATCCTAAATCCGATATTCGAGCAGATGTCCTATAAGGAGATTGTGGATCGTATCTCAAGCTAAGAAGAAGACTACGACTAATCTTTTTTGCGGCAGGAATGTCATAGCTCCTAAAAAATCGTATCTTTGCCGCCTTTATCATAAGAATATCGTTAAAACTTATAAACCCAATGAAGAATAAAGTCATTGTTGCTGTTTTCAGCCTGTTAGCCATGGGAACTACCCTTTTTGCGCAGTCCCCGAACAAACATTACCAACAGAACAAAACCAAGATGGACCAGTTGCTCAACGCCATCAACTCCATGTATGTGGATTCCGTGGATTTCGACCCGCTGGTGGACCGGTCCATCGATGAGATGCTCAAGGAACTGGATCCCCACACCGCCTACATCCCCTCTAAGGACGTGGCTGCCATGACCGAGCCGTTGCAGGGCTCCTTCGACGGCATCGGCGTCACCTTCCAGCTCATCAAGGACACTATCAACGTGATGGAGGTCATCATCGACGGTCCGTCTGAAAAGGTCGGTCTGATGCCGGGCGACAAGATCATCAAAGTGGATGATACAGTGGCTGTTGGCAAGGATATCACCAACGACTGGGTGCGCAAACACCTGCGCGGCAAGAAGGGCACCAAAGTGACCGTCGCGGTGGTGCGCGGTCGCAAAAAAGAGCCCATCGAATTTGTCATCACCCGCGGTGCCATCCCGATGTACAGCATCAATGTCAGTTTCATGGCGGATTCTCTCACTGGCTACGTCAAGTTGGAGCGTTTCGCCGCCACTTCCACTACGGAACTCAAAAAAGCCATCCGCGAACTTAAAGAGCAGGGCATGAAGAACCTCATCCTTGACCTGCGCGGCAACGGCGGCGGTTATCTCAACGTGGCGTTCGAAATTTGCGACCAGTTCATCTCTGGCAAACGTATGATTGTCTATACCGACAACTTCCGCAAGACGGGCGAGAAGTACTACTCTTCCGAGGACGGTCTCTTCGAGGAGGGCAAGCTGATTGTGCTGGTGGATGAGAACTCTGCTTCCGCCTCCGAAATCACCTCCGGCTGCATCCAAGACTGGGATCGTGGTCTGGTTGTGGGACGTCGTACTTTCGGCAAGGGATTGGTGCAGAAACCGTTACGCCTAATTGACCAATCCGAGGTGCGCCTCACCATTTCCCACTATTACACGCCTACAGGGCGCTGCATCCAGAAACCTTACGATGATGGTCTGGATGCTTACTTCAAAGATCTGCAAACTCGTGCCAACAACGGCGAGTATTACACCGCCGAAAATATCAAATTCCCTGATTCACTGAAATATAAGACTCCGCACGGTCGTGTGGTGTATGGCGGTGGCGGCATCATGCCCGACATCTTCATCCCGCTGGACACCACCAAATATTCGACGCTTTTCAATGAAATTGTCAGAAAAGGCGTTTTTGGCAACTTTACCGTCGATTATCTCGAAACAAACCGCGAACCGTTGCTGAAACAGTATCCGAAATTCGATGATTTCCAGAAAAATTACAAGATTTCGGACGAATTCTACAAGGAATTTATGGATTTCGCCAAGGAAGAGGGTGTGAGCGACAAGGCTCCGTTCGTCTTCAGCGATTTCGCCAACGCGTTCGTCAAGGAGAACAAAGCAAAGCTGGATTCGCTCTATAAGAATGCAGAAGACTTTGACCAGCAGACTTTTGACACGATGTTTACTAACTACATCAGCAAGACGTATGCCGAGATGCAGCATCTGCGCAACGAGGAACACGCCGCCGAATTCATCAAGGAGTATCTGCGTTTTGAAATCGCCCGTGGTCTTTATGGCTATGGCGACGCCTACCGTGTCTTCCTCGAAAGCGACGATACCTTCCAGCAGGCCGTCGAGATTATGAACAACAAGAAAATCTTTAAGAAATACAAAGTGGATTCTGGAAAATAACCGTTATCCCACTTTCTAAATATTGTCATTATGTTGAATTATTTTCACAACGTCCCGTTTTCTGTCACCGTTTGCGATAAAGACGGTAAAATACTGGAGATGAACGATATGGCTGAGCGCGTGCTCAGTCACGGCAATCACATCATAGGTCAGAACCTGCTAGACTGCCATCCTGAACCGGCCCGCACCAAACTGATGCAGATGCTCCAGAACCACAACCTCAACGCCTACACGATTGAGAAAAACGGAGTCAAAAAGCTGATTTACCAATCTCCTTGGTTCGAAAACGGCGAATTCGCGGGGTATATCGAGTTATCCATGGAATTGCCTGCGGAAATGCCGCATTTTATCAGACAACCTAAGTTGTAATGGTTATTGGTTATGGGTTATAGGTTATTGATGTTTATTGTTTTTTGTTTTTGTTTTTGTTTAATAGTTAATGGCTTACCGTTCAGAGACAAAAATCAGAAATATTTACAACAACTTGCTTCAATAACCAATAGCCTATAACCTGCTTCAATAACCAATAACCAATAACCAATAACCTATAACCATTAAAAAATGAAAGACACTACCGAAATAACCTACGGCATGAGGCCGGTAATGGAGGCCATCGAGAGCGGCAAAACCATCGACAAGGTGCTGTTTCAGAAGGGTTTGCAGGGTGAACTGTTCAAGCAGCTCTTCTACGAGGTGCGGCAGCGGAAGATTCCGTTCCAGTATGTGCCACAGGAGAAGTTGAACCGCCTGACCCGTCAGAACCACCAAGGGGTGATTGCCTTTCTGTCAGCCATCGAATATTGCGATATCTATAATATTGTACCCACCATCTTCGAGGAGGGGCGTGTGCCGTTCCTGCTGATGCTTGACAAGATTACGGACGTACGCAACGTGGGGGCCATCGCACGCTCGGCCGAGTGCGCTGGCGTGGATGCTATCATCCTGCCGCTCAACGGTGGGGCACAACTGAACGAGGATGCGGTGAAAAGTTCCGCCGGTGCCCTCCATAAAGTGCCGGTGTGTAGGCATTCCAATCTAGTGGAAGTAATTCAGTATCTGAAAGATAGCGGTATCGAAGTGATTGGCGTGACCGAGAAGGCCAACCACGCACACTATAATAAGGATTTCACCGGTCCTGTCTGCCTGATCATGGGTAACGAGTACGAAGGCATTGCGTGGGACTACCTGCGCCACTGCAATGATACGGTCAACATCCCGATGGTCGGCACAGTCCGTTCACTGAATGTTTCCGTGGCCACGGGCATCGCCCTGTTTGAGATTGTGAAACAACGTCATCCTGTGAAAGAATGAAAATAGGCGTACTTTCCGACACGCATGGGTACTTGCACCCTGATGCCTTTGAATTTTTCAAGGGCTGCGATGAGATTTGGCATGCCGGCGACATTGTGGATGATTTTATCCTTGACGAGTTGCGGGCCATAGCCCCGACGGTCCGTGCGGTCTATGGCAATTGCGATGACTGGGATATCCGTCGTGAAATCAATGAATATGAGATTTTTACGTGCGAAAAGCACAAAGTTGCGTTGATGCATATCGTTGGTTCTCCGGGACGTTATCAGCCCAAGGCGTTGGAGATTATTCGCGAGGAGAAGCCCACTATTTTCGTGGCGGGCCACTCCCACATCCTGAAAATCATGTACGACAAATACCATAACCTCCTCTTTATCAACCCAGGAGCGGCGGGTAAGTATGGAATCCATACCCGACTTACCATGCTTCGTTTCGAGATTGAGGGCGAAGAAATCAAGAATATGGACATTTTCGACATTCCCAAGCAAACCCCTGTCAAATGAACGACTATGAACCGATAATCACCGTGTTAGGACCTACCGCTACCGGAAAAACCGGTGTAGCGGTGCGTATTGCCGCCGAACTGGGCGGGGAAATCGTCAGTGCGGACTCCCGCCAGGTCTTTCGTCGCATGGATATCGGTTCTGGAAAGGATTTGTCTGAGTACCAATATGATGGGAATCCGATTCCCTACCACCTCATCGATGTGGAGGAACCAGGGGTGAGGTACAACGTATATCGTTACCAGCAGGAGGCGTTCAAAGCGATTAACGACATTCGGAACCGCGGTCGGCGGGTGGTGCTCTGTGGCGGCAGCGGTCTCTATATTGATGCCGTACTGCAGGGCTATCGTTTTCAGTTTCAGGAAGATGCCCAGATTTTGTCGGACCCCGTTCCTTCGGCCATCATTGGGCTTCGTGGCGAGCGCGACCATATTCGCGAGCGCATTACCCGCAGACTGCAGGCGCGCCTGCAGGAAGGTATGGTGGATGAGGTTAAAGCTTTGCTGGACGAAGGGATCTCAGCCGAACGACTGATTCGATATGGACTTGAATATAAGTATGTTACGCTTTATCTTTTAGGCGAATTGCACTATGGCGATATGGTGTCGCAGCTGAACATCGCCATCCATCAATTCTCCAAACGACAGATGACCTGGTTCCGTCGAATGGAGCGTATGGGTTTCCACATCCGATGGGTCGATGCAGACCTGCCGGAAGAGGAAAAATTCCATCAGATTTACCAATACTTAAAAGAGGACGGGATAGAAATCGATTTCTAACTACGTTTTCAGCGAATTTATTTCTTTTTCTCCACCGAAAAGCCGAATTTTCCAAGTTTTTCGCCCAAGGTGTAGTAATGACCGTGCGAATAGGTCACTAAATTGGCACGGAACAACTCTATGGCATCCGTTTTCTTGGAAAATAGGGATTCGTTGACGTGTACGGCGACCACTTCGGCAAGGAAGAGATCATGAGAACCCATCGGGATGACCTGCGTGACCTTACATTCCAGATTCACAGGCGATTCCTCAATCATCGGGGCATTGACCTTGGAGGCGCGGACTGGGGTAAGTCCGGTTTCCATAAACTTGTTGTACTTTTTGCCCGAACGAACGCCACACCAGTCGGCAAATGGGGTTAACTCTTTGTTTACCAGATTGATAACAAATGAGCCTTCCCGTTTGATGATGTCGTAGGAGTGTCTTTCGGGGCGTACAGAAATAGAACACATAGGCGGGTCCGAATTAATCGTACCCGCCCATGCGATGGTAATTATATTGTATTCGTCCGGCGTGCTTCCGCAGGAAACCATCACCACCGGAGTGGGGTTGAGCATGTTTCCGCCGCGCAGCAGCCGTTTTCGGATTTTTGCCATTATCTGCCGAGACCTGCGGATTGTACGTTGGGGATAATCAGCAACGGCATCTTGGAGGTACTGAGGATCTCCGTCATGTTCGAGCTGGAGGTGAAGTCCGTTTCGCTCTCCTCGCGCATGATGACGATCAGGTTGGAGTCCAGTTCATGGGCGTGGTTCAGCAGCGTCTGCACATAGTCCTTTTGCACGGTCAACGGAATCATTTCGTGACGTACGTTGGCATCTTCGCACATGTCGGCGGCGTGGCGCATCTGCACGTTGATGATGTGGCGCGTGTCGGCGTTGTTCGGATAATAGATGCCCACAATGGAGACTTTGGCAGCAAAGTGTTTGCCCAGATAAGTGGCGTAGCGCATCTTCTGCAACGTCTCGAAGCTAAGGTCGATAGGGGCATAAATATTGTGCAGGTCGCGTTTGATTTCAATGTTCTCACGCATGATCAGGATCGGCACGTTGGAGTTTCTGATCAGTCGGTTGGCGTTGTTGCCGATATAGCCTTCCTCGAATCCAGAGGTGCCGTGGGTGCCCATCACAATCATGGCGTTGGGCTGGTTGGCGGCATATTTGGTCAGTTCCAGATGAACTTTTCCTTCCAAGATGACGGCAAAAACTTCTGTTTCAGGAGATTCCATCTTGCATTGGTTCTTCCAATCTTCCAAAGTGGCTTGGCCTTTGCTGATGTAATTGCCACCGTCGTCTTCGGCAACATTATGCGAGACACCGGGGGTTTTCACCCACACAAGGTGCAGGTCGGCGCCAGTCTTTATCGCGATGGAAACGGCATGGCGCATGGCGTTGAGGGAGCTATTAGAGAAGTCAACACCTACAATGAGATTCTTATTTTTCATAACGTTTAATTTTAAATGATTTCTGAATTATTTGGCTTCGCTGGAGTAGTTGGGAGCTTCGCTGGTGATGGTGATGTCGTGCGGATGGCTCTCCAGAACACCGGCGTTGGTGATACGGCAGAAGCGGGCTTCGTGGAGTTTGTCGATGGTTTTGGCGCCGCAATAGCCCATACCTGAACGCAGGCCGCCGGCCATCTGATAGACCACTTCGTAAAGGTCGCCCTTGTAGGGGACGCGACCCACGATACCTTCGGGAACCAGCTTCTTGGCGTCATCAACATCGCTTTGCATGTAGCGGTCTTTGGAACCGTGCTGCATCGCTTCGAGAGAACCCATTCCCCTGTAAGTCTTGAACTTACGGCCATTGAAGAGGATGGTGGTGCCGGGAGACTCTTCCACGCCGGCGAGCAGACCGCCGAGCATCACGGAACTACCGCCAGCGGCGAGGGCCTTCACGATGTCGCCGGAATAGCGGATACCGCCGTCAGCGATGAGGGGGATGTCGTAGCCTTGGAGGGCTTTATAGACGGAGTAGATGGCACTGAGTTGGGGCACGCCCACACCGGCCACCACGCGGGTGGTACAGATGGAGCCGGGTCCGATACCCACTTTCACTGCATCAGCACCTGCATCGGCGAGCAGCTTGGCGGCTTCACCCGTGGCGATATTGCCGACCACCACATCTACATTGCTGAAGTGTTTCTTGATCTCTTTCAACGTGTTGATGACATTTTTGGAGTGACCGTGTGCGCTGTCAAGCACCAACGCATCCACGCCGGCTTCCACTACGGCTTCAGCACGTTGCACAGCATCGGCCGTGATGCCGATACCGGCAGCCACGCGCAGACGACCTTGTGCGTCCTTGCATGCGAAAGGTTTGTCCTTAGCCTTGGTTATATCTTTATAAGTGATTAATCCTAAGAGGGTTCCGTCCTCGGCTACCACCGGAAGCTTCTCAATCTTATGCTCTTGCAGGATGTCGGCGGCACGGTAGAGGTCCGTGTCGCGGGTGGTCGTGACGAGGTCGTCTTTGGTCATTATGTCGCTGATGATGCGGTTGAAGTTCTTTTCGAAGCGGAGGTCGCGGTTGGTGACAATGCCGACTAAAACGTTTTTCTCATCGACCACCGGGATGCCGCCGATACGGTAATCGGCCATGATGCGCAGGGCATCGCCCACGGTCTTCTCCGGTGTGATGGTCACCGGCGCATTGATCATACCGTTCTCGGCACGCTTGACGGAAGCCACCTGCTTGGCCTGCTCAGCAATAGACATATTCTTGTGAATCACGCCGATACCGCCTTCACGGGCAATGGAGATGGCCATTTTCGATTCGGTGACCGTGTCCATGGCCGCTGACACAAACGGCAGATTCAGACCGATATTACGCGTGAAACGCGTTCTCAAATCAATCTCTTTGGGGAGCACTTCCGAATATGCCGGAATCAGGAGCACATCGTCAAATGTCAACCCTTCTAAAGCAATTCTTTCTGTAATAAAGGACATAATGACTATATTTTATTTTCGCGCAAAAATAGGAAATTTTTTGATATACGGCCATTCTCCCGCAAAATATTTTTCCCGTTCAGCTCACATACAAGATATCCTTGCGCACGTCGGGGTAACCCATCTCTCTCAAACACTGGACGTACTCTTCCAATTGCGCTTCGTATTTGGCGGCATATTCCCGCCCCGTCTTGTAGTCGATAATCATCACATGGTCGGATTTCATGACGATGCGGTCGGGTCGCAACGTGGCTCCGTTTTGGGTGACGATGGGGATTTCGTTCAGTACGCTATCTCCCTCATCCAGATAGAAATAGGGACGTAAGGTGGGGTCTTTTTCCGTTCGTTCGAACAGTTGGAGCAGACGTTCGCGAATCTCTTCCGGTTCGTCGGCCACCAGTTTTTCGCGCTCTTCTTGTGTGTTGGGGAACTGTGTTAATTTTTGCAAAAACTGGTGGATATGCGTACCCGTGTCGATAGCCTCGGAAACAGTTTCGGAGGATTTGACGGACATCGATTCGTTGTCGCAGAAAGTCATTTCTGAGCAGGTGACCCGAAGCGGATTCTCCTTTTCCTGCTTTTCAGCCTTCTTGTTAGGCTTCTGCCAGTCGAAATCGCCGTAATAGTAAAGCGTTTCGTGCTGTTTCTGCACTTCGATTTGGGAGTCTGTATATTCGTTGTTGGCAAAAGATTTTAACAGATTTTTGATGTCGTACTCGTCGGATTTGGACTGTTCCGGAAACTCCGTCAGGATGTAGAGCATGTCTTTCGCGCGGGTGAAATCGACATACCACAGGTTCAGTACATCCAGTTGTCGCTTGTCCTCCTCTTCTTCGTATTCTGGTTGAAAATCAGAGAATTGCAAATTCTTTTTATGCTCTATGTAGCAGTATTGTTCGGAAACTGTGTCCTGAACCCAATAGGAGGTGGGTTGTGGGGTGGAGGCGTTGCACCATGTGATGACCACGGGGAATTCCATTCCTTTGGAGGCATGGATGGTCATCAAGCGTACGGCGCCGGTGGAGCCCGACAGGGAGAGGCGCGGAATGGTCTCCCCAGACGTGTGGAGATCGTTCCACCAGTCGAGGAAGCCGCCGATGGAGGCCGCCTGAGTCTGCACATACTCGTGCACCAAATCCAGAAAATCGGCGATGAACGGATTCTCGTCCTCTTGGAAATCGTAGAACCGAATCAACTCTTTGACTGTTACCTGCAGCGGTTCCTGCTTCCAACGACTGAAAAGTTCTTGGATATCAGGTTTTTGGAATTGCGAAGCCATCACCTCGAAGAAACTCGTCCGTTCACACTTTTCCAACACGGAATGGAGTGGCAGTTGGCATTTATTGGCTAGATAGTGCAGGATGGTCGTTTGTGCGAGTTTGTCATCAGGATGGATAATTCGATTCAAGGTGCTGATTAACAGGTTGATCCCTGGATTATCGCAGAGTTGTAGCGAATCGGAAGTTTCCACAGGGACCCCTGCGGCCATCAGCCGTTGGGCAAAGAGATTGCACTTGGCACGCCCCCGTAGCAGCACCGCCATTTGCCCATATTCGTAACCTCTGTTTTTCGCATCCATCACCGCATACAATAGTTCCGCCTCTTCGGCCTTCATCTGCAAATAAACATTCTGGAAGAATTCCTCCGAACAACCGCTCCATACAGTTCGTATGTCTTTGAAATCCTTTTTGTTATAGCAAAAAAGTTGTACTAAACCACCCTTTTTTTTCTCCTGATAATCCTGCTCTACTTCGCTGTAGTATCCTTCTTTGTTTACCTTTTTCGCATAATACTGGAAAAAGTTGTTATTAAACTGAATGATAGAGGAATACGAACGCCTGTTGACTCTCAAAGGCTCCGTTTTGAACGAATCTTTGTGCACCAGGTTTGCGACATCTTGGTCAGTGGCGGATTTCGTAAGCCGGTCGTAATCCATCAACCGGTAGAAAAGGTCCACATCCCCATTCCGGAAGCGGTAAATCGACTGCTTCACGTCGCCGAAGAGTGTTGTATCTCCGCCATCACTCAAAGCATTGATTATCATGGGTTTCAAGTCTTCCCACTGCATCAGCGAGGTGTCTTGGAACTCATCGATGAAGAGATGCCGGTAAAAGTGGAATTTGTCGAACAGCGAATCCCCTTCACCGCTGGTAATCTTGTCGTTCAGCAATGGGTTGCTTTCCGATAGGAAGAAGGAGTCGGTCTTCGTCTTGATTTCTTCGATATGACTTGCTAAAGTGCTGAGTACCAGCAATCCGTTGGCGTTCTGACTTAGTGCGCGACAGGTGAAATAACGTCGGGCGAAAGGTTCCACTTTCGCTTTGATTTGCTCAAAAAGAGCGATGATTTGCTGAATGTAAGAATCCCGTAAATCTTCCGCTTTTGGAGCCTTGTTGAAGATTCTGTCTGGGTTGATACCTTTCTGTAACTTACTGTTTTCGAATCCTTTGTTCTTCTCGAAAGGATCTTCTTGCACCGTTTTGAACCATTCGTTCCATTTCGAGGAGCCGTTAGGGGCGATGCCTTCCAATCCTGCTTGGATGAAAATCGCTAATGCTTCTTCACATAGCGGTTTTATGGCGGCCTTGCAGACGTTCTCAATGGTTTTGCATTCCATGCGCCAGGAGTCTATAACCTTCTGTAAAACAGTAATATCTGACAGATTCTTTACAAAAGGATGGCTCTTTTCCGTGTCTTGATAGAGGATTTTCAGATTGTTGGTGAGGAAGCGGCGGATGTTCGCCTTTCCCTTGTCCTCCATCTGTTGTATCAGCTCTTTCACCACCACATCGAATTGTCCATTATTAGAAGACAACTCGCAGATATACTGTTCGATAGCCATCCTGAAGAAGTCGTTGAGACGAATTTGGACGGCGTAGTTCATGCTGAGGTTGAGGTAGAGTGCCGAGGAGCGAATCACCCGTTGGATGAAACTGTCGATGGTGGTGATGCTGAACTGGGCGTAATCGTACAAAATGTCGTGTAGCAATGCCTTGGCAGTTCGATTCAGGAAGATAAAACGGTCTTCTGCTGACAAGGGGGAGTCATCTCCGAAAACTTTGATACTCAGATTGTCGAAATCGTCTGCGTTGAGGTCTTCCACCGTTTGGACGAAGGCAAAGGCGTGCAATTGCCTCACCACCCGGTCCTTCATCTCTGAGCCGGCGTTATTGGTGAACGTGATGGCCAGAATCTGCTTGTAACCGGTACAATGATCGCATTGGTACTCTTTCTTGTTGACAAGTTTCAGAAAACCAGACAGATGGCTTTTGAAACAGGCGGCCAAGTAGTCGAGCACCAGATTGTAGGTTTTGCCAGCGCCGGCGGAGGCGGAATAGACCTTGAACATGAGGAGGTTAAAAGTTTAGGAGCTTAGAAGTTTAGGAGCTTAGTAGCTTAGGAGCTTAGTAGTTTAGGAGTTTAGTTGGTCTTGAAGGTGTAGGAGATTTGGGCGAGGTCGGCGTTGGCCTTGACGATTTTCTGCTTGAGGTTCTGCTTGAAGGTCACCACTTTAGCCATCATTTCGGGATTATTGACGCTGAGCATTTGCAGGGCGAGGATGGCGGCGTTCTGGGCGCCGTTGATGGCGACGGTGGCCACGGGGATTCCGGGAGGCATCTGCAGCATGGCAAGGGCGGCATCCATACCTTCGAGGGAGGACTTGATGGGCACGCCGATGACGGGCAGCGGGGTCATGGCGGCAATTACGCCGGGCAGATGAGCGGCCATGCCAGCGCCGGCGATGATCACTTTGATGCCGCGCTGGTGCGCGTTCTTGGCATATTCGGCTACCTCGTCGGGTGTGCGGTGTGCCGACAAAGCCAGCACTTCAAACGGAATCTCTTGACTGTCAAAGAATTTGAAGGCAGCTTCCATCACCGGAAGATCGGAGGTGCTGCCCATGATAATACTGACTAAGGGTTGCATAGTTCTCTATTTTTAATAATTAATGAAAAGACAAAAGTACGAAAAAGGTTATTCATTCTCCTGCGTCCGCCGCTCCATCATCTCTGCCACATGCGTCATCGTCTTCACGTATTCGCTTTCAGGATAGACCTTTGACAGGTTGGCGTTGATCCGCTTCAGCACGTCCAGATCTAGATAGGGGTCGAAGAAATTGCGCCGGTTATAACTTTGGTAAAATGCGATGTAGCAGGCCATATTGTTCGGATGGTTGTCGATAAATTGCTGCAGATAAGCGCGATGATGCTTCAACATTTCCACATATTGTGCCTCAATTTCGGCCCGTGCCGAGTCGTTGTCCACATTTTTCTGATAGGTTTCATAGAGTTTTTCGGTCGGAATCACAAAAGCGGTCAAAGCGCTGTCGAGCTGCTGCATCAGCACCGCCTCCTCGCCGCCGCTGACGTGGTAGGTACGCGTCAGATCGTCTGCGTTGGCGGTAATTTTGAGATGCTCGCCCTTTTTGGCCATCGTTGCCAGACTGTTCTCCTCCGTCAGGAAGAGCTGGAACATCATCGGACTGTTCTCGCGTTCTTTTATCAGCTCATTTTCAGAGGATAGTTTGAATTCGAAATGACCGTTGTGCATGGTCGTGGAATCGATGATGTCCATGCCATTGGCGGTAATCAGCGCCAGTCGGATCTTCTTGTTTCCGCCGTCTTGGATATCACCGGAAATTTTGACCGACACATTCCGGTCCGTACAAGCCACCAAACTGATGGCTAAAACCACTAATAACAGTATCTTTTTCATCGTTCATTCATCGTTTTTCATCGTATGTCATCGCCAAATCGCACTCGATCTGCTTTTGGTAAATGTTCTCGCATCCGCAGTTGCGGTCGCGGCGGTGTGGGGTCGCACCGTTGATTTTTCTTGCGCAAGATGTTGATAAACAAATTATTGCGCAGATAATGGTGATAATTGTCAGTCTCTTTTTCATACGGCAAAGATACACTTTTTAAAGGTTATAGGTTATGGGTTATTGGTTATAGAAGTTGGTTAATGGTTAATGGTCAAAGGTCAACAGTCAAAGGTCAATGGTCATAGTGTCGTCGCTGCCAACGTCGCTACGCTGACCCGCACGCCCTCCACCTCCAACAGTTTCCGGATGGCGGCTTCGGTGGTGGCGCCGGTGGTGAGCACGTCGTCGCAGACCAACACGTGTGTATAGGCTATTTTCTCAGGGTTTTGCACCTCGAACACCTCCTTTACGTTCTGCCAGCGTGCGAAACGGCCTTTCCGCGTCTGCGTTTCGGTGAATTGCATGCGTACCAGCACATCTGTCAGGTAGGGGATGCCCATCCCTTTTGAGAGCCCCATGGCGATCCATTCGCTCTGATTGTAGCCTCTTTTGCGTAACTTTTTCGGATGCAGCGGAATCGGGAGGATGTATTGGATCCCCCGATAGCGCTCTTCCGTAAGCAATTGTCCCCCAAGATGTTCTCCTAGTATTGCCCCGATTTCTTTCTGTCCGTTATATTTTAGGTTGTGGAGGATCTTTTGGGTGTGATTCGCTTTCTTGTAGCTCATCAAGGCAGTTACTTCTTCCACTGGCACCCGTCCGTCGAACACTCGTCGCAAGGGATTAAAATGTTCCTTATGAAATTGTGTTTCAGGAAGATGCAACATACAGTTCAAACAAATACACGATTCATTCTGCTGCAACGCATCGCCACAAGCAGCGCACAATCGAGGATAAAATAGGGATAACAGATTATTTATTAGTTTCATTGGTTTTTTATTTTGTTTACACAAGGTACAACGTGAAAGTGACGTAATTATTGTATTTAGCTGTTAGCTGTAGGTGGCCAACAGCTAACAGCCAATAGCCAAAGTCAATAAAATAACTATTCAGTATGTGTTGGTATAATCGTTATTTTTGTATTTTTGCAACCTGATATTTAGAAATATGAAATATAAACGCATATTACTGAAATTGAGCGGTGAGTCGTTGACAGGTGACGACGGTTACGGCGTAAGTTACGATCACATTGTGCATTACGCTACGGAAATCAAATCGGCGGTGGATGCTGGCGTGCAGGTGGCGGTAGTCATCGGCGGCGGCAACATCTTCCGCGGTGTGCAGGGTGCGTCCGCCGGATTCGAACGCCGCCAGGGTGACCAGATGGGTATGCTGGCCACGATCATTAACGCGCTTGCCGTGCAGGGCGTTTTGGAGGAGATGGGTGTGAAGGCCAGAGTGCTGACCGCTGTCACCATTGAGGGCGTGTGCGAGAAAACATCCTGGCGCAAGGCTATCGAATCGCTGGAGGCTGGCTATGTGACGCTCATCGGTGGCGGTACGGGTAACCCGTTCTTCACTACCGACACTGGTGCCGCCCTTCGTGCACTCGAAATCAAGGCCGATTTGCTCATCAAGGGCACCCGCGTGGATGGTGTCTACACTGCCGATCCCGAAAAGGATCCCAACGCTGTCAAATTCACGGAAATCTCCCTTGCTGAGGCTTATCAGAAAAACCTCAAAATCATGGACATGACCGCTTTTGCGCTCTGTCAGGACAACAAGATGCCCATTTACGTCTATGACGCCAACACCAAGGGCAATCTGCTGAAAGTGCTCAACGGCGAACCTATCGGAACCCTCTTATACTAACGGTTAATGGTTTAGAGTTTAAGAAGCTTAGGAGCTTAGAAGCTTAAAAGTTTAGTAGTTTAGAAGTTTAGAAACAAATAATGGAAGAAAATAACCCCACTGTTCCCGAAATCACTCCCGAAGAAGAGGCAAAACTGGCGAAAATTGCCGGCAGTAGAACCTCTTTCAAGATTCATCTTGCCATCTTCATCTTGGCCAACGCTTTCCTGTGGGTCGTTTGGTTTTTCCTGTTCAAAGGGAAAGAGGATACCACCTTCTTGAAAGCCATCTTGTTTGTGCTGATAGTTTGGCTGTTAGCCGTCATTTTGCATTACATGATTGTCTATAAGTGGACCAAGTCCTATAAGGAGAAGGAGCTTTCCTCGCTGAAGAAACTGCGTATGCGCCAGATAGAGGAGATTGAACGGCTGAAGGCGGAGATGCACAAGGGTGATGCGGATTCTGAGGAAGAGACCGACGACTCCGAGGAGGAAAACGAGGAGAAGAGCAATTTCATAAACCGAAACATTATTGATTAAAAATAGATAGAATGGATACACAAAACTGCTTGAAACAAGCGAAAGAGACGATGAACGCCACTGTGGCGCATTTTGATAAAGAACTCCAGAAGGTTCGCGCCGGCAAGGCCTCCCCGCAAATGCTGGACGGCATCAAGGTCGATTACTACGGCAATCCCACGCCTATCGACCAGGTGGCCAACGTGAACACCCCTGATGCACACCAGATCGTTATCCAACCTTGGGAGCGTAACATGCTGCCCATCATCGAGAAAGCCATCTTGGCTGCCAATATCGGCGTGACCCCGCAAAACAATGGCGAGTTTATCCGTTTGGTGGTTCCCGCCCCGACCGAAGAGCGTCGTAAAGAGCTCGTGAAGAAGGCCAAGCAGGAGGCCGAACAGACCAAAGTGGCCATCCGCAACATCCGCCGCACCGCCAACGATGACGCCAAGAAGCTGAAAGACGACGGCGTGGAAGAGGATGCTGTTAAGAAACTGGAGGGTGACATCCAAAAGGCTACCGACGAGGCTATCAGTAAGGTTGATAAGATCATGGAAGCCAAGGAAAAAGAAATTATGACCGTTTAATCATCATTTATAAAATCTAAAAGTATGAATATTCCTGAAAATTTGAAGTATTCCCAAGACCACGAATGGTTAAAAGTGGATGGTGAATTCGCATTGGTGGGTATCTCCGCTCATGCTGCTAACGAATTAGGCGACATCGTTTTCCTCGACATCCCCTCTGTGGGTGAGACCTTGGAAAAAGACGAGGTTTTCGGTTCTATCGAGGCCGTGAAGACCGTCGCTGACCTGTTGTTGCCCGTTGGTGGCGAAATTGTTGAATTCAACGAAGCACTCGAAGGCGAGCCTGCTCTCGTGAACAGCGATCCTTACGGTGAAGGTTGGATCATCAAGATCAAAATGACGGATCCCGCTCAGGTGAACGACCTGATGGACGCTGCCGCCTACACCGCCATGCTGGGATAATCCCAATTTGCTTAACGGAAAGAAAAAAGCCTGCGGATTCCGCAGGCTTTTTTCGTATATCAGTAAAATAATCGTATTTACTACTCAGCGGTTTCGGGAACCACGTTGAGCTTGAGTTCCACTTTGAACTCACGGTGCAGGTTCACCTGAGCGGTGTACTGACCCAACTCTTTGATTCTGTCTTCGTTGATGGTGATTTTGTGACGATCGATGTCGATGTCATGTTGAGCCTTGAGAGCCTCAGCCACCATGATGTTGTTCACAGAACCGAACAGCGTGCCATTCTCAGAAGCCTTAGCGGGGATGTTGACTTCGAGGCCTTCGATTTTGCCGGCCAGGAATTCAGCTTCCTTGCGGATTTTCTCAGCCTTGAAAGCGCGTTGTTTGATGGTTTCCGCCAGTTGTTTCTTCTTTGCCGGGGTAGCGAGTTCGGCATAACCTTGCGGAATGAGGTAATTGCGGGCATAACCGTCTTTCACCTTTACGAGATCATCGGCATAACCCAGATTAGCTACGTCTTGTTTCAATATGATTTCCATGACAATGTTCTTTTATTAGTTAGATTTTAAATTATCGGTTACGAACGGCAGGAGGGCCAGATGACGGGCGCGTTTCACGGCCTGAGCCACTTTCTTTTGGTATTTCAGGGAAGTACCGGTGAGGCGGCGAGGCAGGATCTTGCCTTGTTCGTTCACGAATTTTTTCAAGAATTCAGCATCTTTGTAGTCGATGTACTTGATACCGCTCTTTTTGAAACGACAATATTTTTTCTTCTTGATGTCAACTGCTACGGGAGCAATGTATTTGATATCGTTCTGTTGTGCCATAATCTTAAGCTTCTACAGGGTTAGACTCTTGGTTAACTACTTCTTCAGCAACGGGTTGTTGCTCTTCCTGAGCGGCGGCTTTCTCCTTGCGGTTGTTGCGTCTCTTCTCAGCGAAGGCGATGGCGTATTTGTCCATCGTCACGGTCAGGAAGCGGATGATGCGCTCGTCACGGCGGTATTGCAGTTCCAGCTCGTTGACGACGTTACCGTCAGCCTTGAACTCAATCAGGTGATAGAATCCGGAGGACTTCTTTTGGATGGGGTATTCCAGCTTGCGGAGGCCCCAGTTCTCCTGGTGGACGATTTCTGCACCTTGGTCGGTGAGAATCTTCTCGAATTTTTGTACCGTTTCCTTCATCTGTTCTTCAGACAAAACGGGCGTCATAATGAAAACGGTTTCGTAATGATTTGCCATACTGTTTTTTATTTAATTATTTGTACTAAAATTTTGGGCGGCAAAAATACATTTTTTTTCGTTACCAACAACGGGCTGTGAACTTTTTTTATTCAGTGTTGGCTGGATACAAAAAAAGCCCTACTTTCGCAGGGCTTGTGGTGCTGACGGGAATTGAACCAGTGACACACGGATTTTCAGTCCGTTGCTCTACCAACTGAGCTACAGCACCATCGTTGGTTTGAGGTTGCAAAAATACACTTTTTTTCTAATGCTGCCACACTTTTTGAAAAATTTTTATAAGATACTGTTTATCAGATAAATAATTTTTCATTTTATACTGTTATTGCCAAAATTTGGAGATGGGGAAGCTCTCCCGAAGCGCTTTTATGGAGTCAAAATCGCAAGAATGGATCAAAATCTCTTCTTTATCAGATGATGTTTGCGCTTCGATTTCGCCATGCGGGTTGATGATGGCGGTACCGCCAGCGTACCTGCGCTGGTACCCGTCGGTGCCCACACGGTTGACCACGAGCGCGTAGGATTGGTTCTCGATAGCACGCGCACGCGCCAGCGTGAGCAGCTCGCTCTCACGCGGTTGCGGGAAATTGGCCGTGTAGAGCAGACAGTCATAGTCGAAACGGCCTCCGTTCACCCGGTTGCGACTCCACTCCGGAAAGCGAACATCGAAACAGGTGAGTGGCAAGAACTTGTAACCCAGCGTATTGACGATGGTCTTCTCCGTGCCTGCCGTGAAAAATTCCTCTTCGCCCATGAAAAGGTGATGCTTGTCGTACGCCCCTAAAATGCGGTCGCGCGAGAGCCATACCAAGCGGTTATACAATATATTATTATATAGGATGGGCAGTGTGGCTACCACGTCACACTGGAATTTGTAGGCCATCATATATAGAAAATAGATGCCGTTGCCGTTGTGGGGTTCCGCCTCCTGGCGGATGTCGGGCGAAAAACCGCAATGGAACATCTCAGGAAATACCAGCAGATGAACCGGTTCTTGAATCGACTCGGTCAGCCACTCCTCATAATGGGCCAAATTGCCCGCCTTGTTATGCGCCTTGATGTCCGCTTGGACCAGTCCTACGGTAATCATAATTATTCGTAATGGATGAAAATTTTGTCGCCTAGATCCAGATCGGCCAGTACAGCCACATCCGACTGGTAAGCAGCCACTTCGATGAATCCTAAAGCATTGTTACATAGGTACATTTCACCGTCTGAACCATTATAGCTGTTGTAATGTTGTGTGATTTTCCATACGCCTTTGGATTGGATGGTCGCGGTGAACGGACGATTCCCCACCACCTCTTCGAACATCTTGACGGGAATGTCCGTGACGGCGTTGTTGAAGGCATCAATATAGATGATTTGACCTTCAATCTGCTGATTTTCAGGTGTGTGGTCGGATTCTAATGTCAGCATCCGCTTGAATTGCAGGTATTCGGTGGTCTCCGGTCCGTCCACAGTACCGTTGGCCGCCAGCGATAGCAGTTGAAGGAGCTGGGAGAGTGTATTACCGCTATTATCAGCAACTTGCTTGCCTCTCAAGGCGAATTCTTGACCGAACATCAGATGGAAAACGCCATTGTCTTCCCCGATAAAGTGGCGACCGTGTGCGTTCAGCAGCACCGGAGGGAAGGTGGAGTTGAGCGACATATTGGTGAGTATCAGGTGGATAGTGCCTTCTGGAAAGGAAGAGTAACAGGTTTTCATCAACAAGGCGGTCTGCAACAAATCGAACTTGTTCACATAATGCGTGATATCCACGATTTGTGCATCAGGCAGGATTTTCAGAATCTCGCCCTTAAGCATTGCGACGTAAGGGTCGCGCAGACGCCAATCGCTCAACAAAGTAATAATCTGACTCATAGACAATTAAAAAACAAGCATACAACTTTGCAAAATTATAAAATTACGGAAAAAAACTGATTATTGCGAAAACTTTTTTATTTTTGCCGTTTTAATGAACTTACCGAAAATGGCGAAATTAGCGGTTGTAATATTGAATTGGAATGGACGGAAATACTTGGAACAGTTTCTGCCCACCTTGCTGAAGACGCTGCCCGACTATGCGGAGGCAGTAGTGTGCGACAATGCCTCCACGGACGATTCTGTCGCGTTCATGCAGGAGCATTTCCCGCAGGTGCGCCTGTTGCTCAATGAACGGAATGAAGGTTTTGCGCGCGGCTATAACCTTGCTCTTCAGCGAGTTGAAGCCAAATACTACTGTCTGCTCAATTCCGACATTGAGGTGGCAGACGGTTGGATTGAGCCGGTCATCGAGCAGATGGACGCCAACGAGAAGATTGCGGCGGTACAACCCAAGTTGCTCTCCTTCCATCATCGCGATGAGTTTGAATATGCTGGCGCCAGCGGTGGGTTCATTGACAAGTATGGCTATCCTTTCTGTCGCGGCCGCGTGTTCGCAAACGTGGAAAAAGATGAGGGACAGTATGATACGGTTGAGGATGTGTTCTGGGCGACCGGTGCGGCCATGTTCGTTCGTAGCGAGGTCTATCACACCATGGGAGGTCTTGATGACGACTTTTTCGCCCACATGGAGGAGATTGATTTCTGTTGGCGCATCAAGAACATCGGGTTCAAGATCAAGGTCAACCCTGCGTCGGTGGTCTATCACATTGGCGGTGGCACACTCCCCAAGAACAACTCCTTGAAGACGTTCCTCAACTTCCGCAACAGCCTCTACCTGCTCATCAAAAACCTGCCTGAGGAGCGACTGGTGAAGACGATGGTAATTCGCTTTTTTCTTGACCAAGTGGCGGCGTTTTCTTTCTTGGCGCAGGGGCATGTTAAAGATTTTGGGGCGGTGTATAAAGCCCTTTTCACGGTGGCGCGCACATGGAAGCATTATCATGCCAAGCGGAGCACCTTGCCGAAACTCGCCTTTCAGGATTGTTATCCGGAGTCGGTTGTGAAGTTGCATTATCTGAAACGTAAGAAAATATTTGACGGAAAGTCGTTCAAATAATCCTTTATTATGGAATTTTTTGCCCAATTTTACCACTATTTGCTGCCTGTGATGACCGTTCTCGGCATCTTGGTCTTCATTATCCTGCAGTTTGTCACGCCGGCATACGGTATGACTTTTAACAACCGTTGGGGAGTCTCCATCCGCAGCAATTTAGGTTGGTTCATCATGGAGTGCCCGGTCTTTTTCACCATGTTGGTGCTCTATTTCGTCTCCTTTGCCACAGGGGTGAAGCCGTTCAACATAGTCACCTGCGTGATGTTCATCTTTTTCGAATTTCACTATTTTCAGCGGTCGTTCATCTTTCCGCTGCTGATGAAGGGCCAGAGCAAGATGCCGTTGTCAATTATCATGACGGGTATGTTGTTCAACACCTTCAACGCCATCATGCAGGGCGGTTGGCTCTTCTTTTTCTCTCCGGAAAATGCCTATCCGATTTCTTGGTTCTGGTCACCGCAATTTCTTTTCGGCACGGCACTGTTCTTGTTTGGAATGGTCGTTAACTTGCACTCCGACCGTGTGATACGCAATTTGCGCAGCGATGTGACAGACAACAACTACTACATTCCGCATGGGTGGATGTTCGAGAAGATCAGCTCCGCCAATTACTTCGGGGAGATTCTCGAATGGGCCGGTTTTGCCATCCTCACATGGTCATGGGCCGGTGCGGTGTTCCTTATCTGGAGCATGGCCAATATCATCCCGCGTTCCAAAGCCGTCTATGAACGCTACACGCAGTTTTTCGGCGAAGAGTTCACCTCGCTGAAACGGTACAAGATATTTCCATACATCTATTAAATGTAGAATGTAGAATGCAGAATGCAGAATGTAGAATGTAGAATGCAGAATGTAGAATGCAGAATTATGAATTATGAATGAAGAGGGGGGGTAAGTACTTTTCTTCATTCATATCTTAATTCCCCATTAACTGCTAACTACTAACTACTAACTGCTAACTAAAAGAGTTGTGGTTCCTATTACCAATCCTATTGCCATGGTTATGGCTTTCATGATAAGGAAGTTGCGTTTCGACTGAGCCATGAGCGGGATGCCGGCGTGACCGTTTTGGGCGATAGAGTTGGCCAGCAGTACGCCGAACGGGATGCTGCCTTGGAGGAACAGCATCACGAAGATAAGGTGCGGACCGGAAACGGGCAGGAAACCCACAGCCACCGCAATCAGCAGCAGTAACCATTTGGTCCATACGTTATTCTCCATAATGGATTGCAAATCAACGAAATGGTTGAGGATTCCGAGTATTAGTAAGGTGCCGAAAGCGTAGAGGAAGAGGGTGAGAGCGTGTTTTTTGATGACATGTTCCCACACGTGCTCGCGTAAAAAATGCGTCACCCGCTCTCGCCAATGGTGATCTTCAGGATCCGTATGCGTATGTTGATGCTCTTCATGGATGACGAAGTTGTGATCACCAAAGTCAACGATCTTGTTCTCAGGTATTTTCAACAGTATTAGTCCAACGATAAAACCGATAACGAACAGTATTCCGGTCAGTAGGAGGGCATATTTCGGACTTTGAGCGGCGAGGAAGAGTGCTTCATCACCGAAAGTGGCCACCATTCCGGCCATCAGTGCGCCGAAGGAGAGCAGCCGGTGCGTGAACATCGATACCACCACGAAACCGCCGGCACAACCGGGAATTGCACCCAACAGGCACGCCAGCGCGACAGCCGCCACAGGTCGTCCCTGCAATTTCTGAAACAATTTTCCTGAGGATGTGATGTTGATGGACTCAATAATGGCCATCAACAACAATACCAATAGCGTGATGGATACCGATTCCTTCAACGCCTCCCAAAATATTCCCCCAAAACCCTCCATCACACAGCTTCAATAACCAATAACCAATAACCTATAACCATTTTAAAGATTCAGGTTTTTCGCAATCGTGGGATCCGTCTTTTTCGCGCCCCAGACCTTGGCGGAGATGTCGTGCGCCTCCTTGGGGGTCATGAGGTCGTAGTGCTCCATGGCGCGTTGCACGAAAATGCACTGCTGGATCTGAGCCTTGTCGGTGACCACGGCATCGGCGAGCGCCTTGCAGGAGGGGTAGCCGCACAGGTGGCAATCGACCTGCGGCAGGTTTTGGTTGATCTCGAACGCCCGTTTCATCTTCTGCATGGCCGCCGCCACATTGTCGTCCATCTTGTCCATGGAACGCGGCTCCACCACA
>Ga0310694_10000593_pt1 | contig 46434 bp, 36 predicted proteins | sample 174DNAGHGhighgp2_FD_203884 | JGI IMG/M metagenome (GOLD analysis project Ga0310694, IMG submission 203884) | Sheep rumen microbial communities from Palmerston North, Manawatu-Wanganui, New Zealand - 1742 DNA GHGhigh gp2 (v2) (version 2) | ecosystem: Host-associated > Mammals > Digestive system... | reverse complement strand
AGTAGCCAGCCATACAGGTCTGCCGTTAGGTAGACCGAAATGGCTGGAAATGGAATGGGGAGTGAGGGAAAGCCTGCCGTAGGTAGGCGATATGGTCCATCGTGTCCCCTACCTACGGCAGGGCATTCCGTTTGCTGCATCCTCCATCCCAGCCATTTCGCCATACCTATCGGCACGGCTGTATGGCTGGCTACTGACATCCGATGCCTATCGGCATCTTTCCATGCTGCAAAGCCATTTAACGACATCGACCACAAACATAATTTTCAATTTTCAATCTTCAATTTTCCTCCCCTATGAAAAAACTATTGAGTCCAAGAGCATGAGATAAGAAGAATGAAGCATGAGCCATGTAAAAATTTTGCATCTTTTTTCTATTTCTCAAATTATTTCATTATCTTTGCAAAAGAATCAACCTCTTGACGTGACAGAGGAATAAAACATTGTGGGAAATATCAAATGAGTTGCTGACTCTTTTCGAACCAAACTGCGACCTTGGGAAGAGAATGGAGAGTTCAGAAACCAGCCATATTATTTATATATATAATAATGGTGTGGACTGACGTTTCATCTATTCAAAGGTTGTCGCAGACCTGGTTCGAAAGTGAAATGTCTCGTCCACACCTTTTGCGTGTCTGGTAACTCTGCGCAAAGGTATAACGAGCGTAACAGAACGACTTGCAAAAATCGTTCATTCACTGAAACAAATGTTACATCGTAACAAAAATGAGAGCAGAAGAACGAAAAATGATAGCTTGAACTTATTATCAACATTAACTTTGCGACATATTTTTAATCAACAACAGTAATAACTAAAAGCAAAAGCAAATGAATCATCTACAACGATTGCTTCTGAGCGCAATGCTCATCTTTGCGAGTACTATAATGTACGCGCAAACGGAAATTACCGGTACCGTCGTGGACGGAACGGGTGAGCCCATCATCGGTGCTACGGTCATGGAAAAAGGCACATCCAACGGTGCCATTACCGACCTTGACGGTAATTTCAAGTTGAAGGTTGAAGCCGGCAAGACACTTGTCTTCACGTACATCGGATTCGAGAAACAAGAACTGCCTGCCCAACAAGGAATGCAAGTAACCATGTCTGACAATGCCGCAGAACTGGCAGAGGTGGTGGTTACGGGTTATCAAGTACAACGTAAAGCCGACCTCACGGGGTCGGTAGCAGTGGTGAAGACTGAAGAACTGAAAACGTCATCAGACACTGACCCCATGCGTGCCTTGCAAGGTAAGGTGCCAGGTATGACCATTACAAGCGACGGTTCACCAGTGGGAGCTGGTAGGGTTCGCATCCGTGGTATCGGTTCTTTCAACTCATCACAAGACCCTCTGTTCATCATCGACGGTGTGCCTACGACAACCAATCTGAACACGTTGAACATGAACGACATCGAGTCTATGCAGGTATTGAAAGATGCCGCATCAGCCTCTATCTATGGTTCGCGTGCTGCCAACGGTGTGATCATCATCACCACACGTAGCGGAAAGAAGGGCGATAAGGTAAAGGTAGATTTCTCTGCCAACCTCACCACGCAGTTCTACAATTCTCAAACCATGATGAAACTGGCCAACACAGCAGAATATGCAACAGCAATGGCTCAGGCAGCCTTGAACGACGGACTGGATCCCGTGGCTTACGCCTCTAACTACGGTCTGAACCTCAATGCACCAGCTGGTACGCCTATCCGTGCTTACGACCCATCTACAGGCCAGTACAACAACTACACCGTAAACGGTCTTTACGATGGTTACATCAACTCGAAGCGCACCATGCGTTACTCTGACACCGACTGGCTCGACCAGATTTCACGCACGGGCTTCGCACAAAACTATGACCTGTCTATCTCTAACGGTACAGAAAAGTCGTCTGCCCTCTTCTCAGTGGGTTACAAGAAGACCAACGGTATCTTGAAATATACCGACTTCGAGAGCATTTCAGCACGTATGAACACCAGTTACAAGATTAACAACATCGTAACCGTAGGAGAAAATGCCACCATTACCTATTCTAACCAGGTGGATTGCCAACCCTTGGAAAATGCGTTGAAGATGGCTCCTACCGTACCTGTTTACGAGGAAGACGGAGTGACATTCTCTGGTCCTGTAGGTGGTATGAGTGACCGTCAGAACCCATTGCGCGAGCTCTATCACAACCGTGACAACCGTCTGAAGATCTGGCGTATCTTCGGTAATGCCTACGTGAACATCACACCTATCAAGGGATTGCTGCTTCGCTCTAACTTCGGTATCGACTACGATGCAGGATTTATACATGCTGTAACCTACACATGGCATTCAGACGTGGTAAACAACAGTACACCTTCTACTACTGTATCACAAGCCAACGACATGAAATGGACTTGGTCTAACACGGCTACCTATAACTTCACGCTTGCCGCTGAGCATACGTTCAATATCCTGGCAGGTCTTGAGTTGCACTCACAGAACCGTGACGACTTCTCAAGTTATGCACAGATGTTCGCATTAGAGAACTACAAATATATGTGGCCCAATGCCGCTACAGGTACACAACGTGCCAGTGGTATCGCCGAGGGTTATCACCTGATTTCATTGTTCGGAAAGATTGACTATAACTGGAAAGACCTGTTGCTGGCTTCTTTCACCATCCGTCGCGACGGTTCTTCACGATTCGGAGAGAACAACCGCTACGGTACGTTCCCAGCTGTAACGCTCGGTTATCGTATCTCTCAACACCTGAACCAAAATTGGATTGACGACTTAAAACTTCGTGCATCATGGGGAGAAACCGGTAACCAAGCCATTTCCAACTATGCCCGTTACGGTCTCTATGCTGCTACCTACGGCGGTGAGCGCAACGAGTCAACCGCTTACGACCTCAGAGCAGACGGCTCAGGTGGTATCCTCCCATCAGGATTCCGTGCTACACAAGCTCAGAACAACGACTTGAAATGGGAAACCACAGAACAATACAACGTGGGTATCGACTACACACTCTTAGGCAACTCACTCTACGGTACAGTTGACGCATACGTAAAGAAGGTGAAGGATATGTTGATTAATCCAGCTTACCTTGGTTCAGTAGGTGAAGGTGGTGCTTCTTGGCTCAATGGTCCAAGCTTGCAGAACTGGGGTATGGAATTTGCAGTTGGCTACCGCCACACAACCAGCTACGGATTGGGGTACAACATCAACGGAAACTTGGACTTCTTCCGCAGCAAGGTAACTTATCTGCCAGAGACAACTACCGGTTCATACGTACACACATCGAAGGAGAACCTCGTACAATCCAAGAAACCTTACGGTTCAATCGTAGGTTATGTAGTTGACGGACTCTACCAAAACCGCGAAGAAGTATTGGCAAGCGGACAAGAGAATGCCCGTGTGGGTGGTCTGAAATATGCTGACCTCGACGGAAACGGTGTCATCAATGAGCATGACCAAACTTGGATCTTCAACCCAGTACCCAACTTCTCATGGGGTTTGAACGTAGAGTTAACTTACAAGAACTTTGACTTTACCATGTTCTGGCAAGGTGTAGCCGGACAAGACGTTTACAACAACCAGAAATTCCAAACCGACTTCTACAGCATTACCGACGCTGGTTCGAACAAGGGTAACCGTATGCTCGGTGCATGGACAACTGCCAACACGTCGTCTTCTATCCCTGCATTGACAACCAACAACACAGGTAACGAAGGTCGTGCTTCTACTTACTTTGTAGAGAATGGCTCATACGCTAAGTTGCGCCAAGTGCAGATTGGCTACAAACTGCCAGACAGCATCGTGAAGAAATTGCTCATGAGCAGCGCACGCGTATATGTATCCGGACACAACCTGCTGACTATCAAGAGCAGCAGCCTTACTTGCTCAGACCCAGAAAATCCAAATTGGGCATATCCTAACAATACATCATTCTCACTTGGACTTCAGGTTGGTTTCTAATATAAAATGACAAATGAAAATTGATATAAGTATGAAAACAATATATAAAGCATTTTGTGCAATTCTCGTTGGTGTCGCTGCCCAAGCAACATTTACCAGTTGCAACGATTTCATCGATGTTCAGCCTCAAGGTGTCATCAGTGAAGACCTGGCAATGAGCCAACCTAACGAAATGGTGACCGCTGCATACGCCAAGCTCGGTGACGATTGGTACACCTATCCATTCAACATGTGGCCATACGGCGATGTTACCAGTGACGATGCCATGAAGGGCGGTTCTGGAACAACTGACACCAACTACCATCCTTTCGAGGTATGGTCAACACTGACTGCTTCCACACCTGACCACATGGACGAAATGTGGTATCATCTCTACTGTTCAGTAAGCCGTTGCAACCGTGCATTGGTTTCATTGGCTGACCACGGAGATGCTCTTGATGCAACCATAAGGGCACAACGCGAAGGTGAGGTTCGCTTCTTGCGTGCACACTTCTATTTCAAGCTCGTTCAGATATGGAACCAAGTGCCTTGGATTGACGAAGAAGTTTACCGCAACCATACTGAGGAACAAACTCGTAACGATGCTTTCACGCACGAAGAATTGATGAACAAGATCATCGAGGACTTCAAGGCTGCCTATGACGTTCTTCCTGCAACTCAAGCTGAAAAGGGACGTGCCAACAAGATTGCTGCTGCCGCTTACTTGGCAAAATGCTATCTGACAATGGCATGGGGTGATGGTTACGAAGCTAACACTGGCGTAAGCCACATTAACCAGCAATACATGCAAGAGGTATTAAAATACACGGAAGTGGTTAAGAACTCGCAATATGGTTACTTGGAAGACTATGGAGACATCTTCCTTCCTGAATACAAGAACTCTAAAGAGAGCGTCTTTGCCGTACAGCACTCAGGTTATGAAGACGACAACACCCGTTTCGGTCGCGCCAACTGGAGCAACATGTTGAATGGTTGTTGGGGTATCTGGTCTTGCGGTTGGGATTTCCACAAGCCAACACAGAACCTCGTAAACGCCTTCAAGACCAAGGACGGTCTGCCTATGTTCGACACCTACAATAACGAGATTGCTTACCCCATCAACGGAGTACCCACCAGTCAGAAATGGGATCCACGTCTCTTCCACACCGTTGGTATGCCTACATTCCCATATAAGTACGAAGAGCAACATACCATGACGAAGGACAACAGTCGTACTCCTAACACATACGGATATTACGCATCATTGAAGGAAGTGCCACAACGCTCAAAGGGTGAGACCTATGACAATCCCTGGCAGGCATTCGCCATGAACGACTACGTGTTGCGTTTCACCGACGTGATGCTGATGCGTGCCGAGGCTCTCATCGAAACAGGAGCATTGGAAGAGGCTCGTTCCATCATCAACGATATTCGCCAACGTGCCAAGAACTCCGTATCTAAGCACATCGCTTACGCTGCCGACCAATGTGACATTGCCCTCTATCCAAGTTCTTATTTCCAGAACAAGGAACAAGCCCGTAAGTGCTTGCAATGGGAGCGTCGTCTGGAATTGGCTATGGAGGATGGTCGTTTCTTCGACTTGCGTCGCTGGGGTATTGCCTCTAAGACATTGAACGCATTCTTTGAGAAAGAGCAGAATGTGGTGTACGACGGACAAACATACGCCCAATACTACAAAGACGCTCACTTCACGGCGGACAAGAATGAATACTTCCCCATTCCTTACATCCAACTCTTCTACGTTCCTGGCCTCTATACCCAGAACAAAAACTATTAATAAGGAAACAGTAATACAGTAATCAATGAAAGTTATGAAAGCAATCTATAAATTTCTCTTTGCAAGCATTGTATGCTGCGGGATTGTCGCAGTAGTATCATCTTGCCAAGACAAGGACATCGAGCGTAGTTCCATGATACTCAAAGCCCCCGATGCCTCACAGATAACAGGTGCGCTCAACGGCGACAACTATACATGGACGTGGCCAGCACAAAGCGAGAAGATGCAAGTGACCATCTATCGCAACGGTACTCTTTCTTCCAATGAGATTGTCAGCGGCAATACTTTTACGCAAGCCAACGTTCCCACGAACGTTCCGTTTGAGTATGTGTTTAAGCTCACCGACGGCTCTAATTTCTCCCAAGGCGTAGTGAAGACATTCACCCGTGAAGGAGCAACAAGTATCTCTGGCGTACAGATGAGCCAGGTTGACAAGGCTGGCGGTTACGACGCATTGGTGGAATGGAACCGTGCGGAAGATGCCTCTACGATTAAACTGGTTGCCACCAATGGCAAGCGAACCATCAACGAAACCCTGAGAGGCGACGCTACCAGCTATACCATTGAGAACGTAGAGACTGGTGACACATGGGAAGTGACTCTTACCGCCCAAAACGAGAAGGGTACTTCACTCTCTACCAAGTCTTCTCTCCGCATCGGTAAAACTGCTATCGGTTTCTTGAGTATTTACCCAACTCCGGAAGAACTCATACAAAACGGTGATGACGACGAGGCATCAGCTTGGTTGTGGTTACAAAGTACGTATCCAACAGCACAATACATTTATTTCGGCAACATCAAGAGCGTGGATGACATTGATCCATTCCGTGTATTGTTCTGGTTGCGCGACTTAGAAGGTGTAGGAGAAGATGCAGTTTGGAACATACCAGAAGTGGTAGAAGGTGCAACACCAATCATCAAGCAATGGTATAAGGATGGCGGAAGTCTCTTGCTTTGGAGCCACGCTACCACATACGTGGGACACTTAGGCAGACTGAACCTTGATGACATGAAGAAAAACGACCACGCTATCGGTACTGGCTTTGGAGGCATCAACAACGACATTTGGAAGATGGCTGTTCAATTGAATCCAGGTTCGCGCTTCTCAAAAGACCACTCTACACATCCAATCTATAAGGGACTGGAAGTGGAATCTAATGACCGCACCAAGCTCATCGCATTCAAGGGACCAGGTTGGACGGAAGACCACAACTGTTTGTTCTTCAACCTTCCTTCAATGCTTACGGGCATCGGCAACCAAGAGGAGAGCTGCTATACCCAACTCACGCAAACATTCGGTATCTATCCACTGGGTACATGGGATTCACAAATTGACTGGGTGAGCCAAATGAACGTATGGGAAGCACAGCAAGGCAATACTGAATTCAAGGGTACTATCCTTTGTATCGGTAACGGTGGCTGCGAGTTCTCGATGAAGAATCCTGATGGAACTCCCGATAAGAGCGCAAATCCGAAGAACAACATCTATCAAGACAATGTGCTCAAGTTGGCTAAGAACTCTCTGGAATATTTGAAGACAAGATAATCCCGATAGTTTAACTGTAAGAAACATGAAACTCAGAAACATATCTAAAATGATGGTGATCGCCTTAACGGCGGTTACCATCATTGGATGTGGTAGTGATGACCCTAAACAAGACTACAATCCACTCATCGATGACCCCAAGCCAGAACAACCAACGGAAAAGCCAACGGAAAGCAGTGGATACGCCGAACAGTATAGGCCTCAGATTCACTACACACCCAACAAGAACTGGATTAACGACCCCAACGGAATGGTTTACGCGGATGGTGTATATCATCTTTTCTACCAATATAATCCGCAAGGCAACTCATGGGGCAATATGTCGTGGGGACACGCTACCTCTACCGACCTTATCCATTGGGAAGAGAAAGCTGTGGCTATGACCCGCGACGAACTGGGAGACATCTTCTCCGGCTCGGCTGTGATTGACAAGGACAACACGGCAGGATTTGGCAATAATGCCATGATAGCACTATACACGTCGGCTGGTACGGCACAACAGCAATCACTGGCTTACAGCACTGACGGAGGAAAAAATTTCACACGCTATGCTGCTAATCCCGTCATCAAGAACAATGATGACAACCTGCGCGACCCCAAAGTATTCTGGCACGAAGGCAGTAAGAAATGGATTATGGCATTGGCTAAGGGATGGAAGATGGGTACTGAATTTTATGGTTCTACCGACTTAAAGAACTGGACACACCTGAGCACATTCTTCGTACCCCTCTCTGGTCGTCCCAGTCTGCAATGGGAATGTCCTGACCTTATCCAACTTGACTACAAGGGAAGCAAGAAATGGGTGCTCATCGTCAGCGTGAACCCTGGCGGTCCGATATTAGGCTCAGGCACCATGTATTTCGTCGGCGACTTCGATGGAACGACATTCACGGCAGACAATCTTGACTATCCCCTTTGGCTCGACTATGGTATGGACAACTATGCAGGTGTTACTTGGTCGAACACTCCCAACCGACACATTCTCATTGGATGGATGAACAACTGGCAATATGCAGGTGACGTGCCTTGTTCGCCTTGGAGGTCAGCCATGACCTTGCCACGTGAACTCAAGCTCATTGAGTATGACGGAAAGCCATTGCTCGCCAATGTGGTAGTAAACGAAATCGACAAGATTGCCGATCAGTGGCAAGACGCAAGTGCTACGCTCGACGTGAAAGATGCCTATCAATTGCGTCTCGACATTGGACTTGACAAAAACTCTACCATCACCTTGGGCAATGACAATAATGAGAAATTCGTGATAGACATCACTGCTTCTGACAGGATTCTCACCGTACATCGCACGAGTGCTACGGGACAGAGCAGCTTTAATGGAACATTCTCCATACCTTCCATGAAAGCTCCACTGAACACTACAGGAAACAGTGTCACATTAGACATCTTCGTTGACCAATCTTCAATAGAGATTTTCACGCAAAACGGAACAATGTCAATGACCAATCTCGTATTCCCCAAACAGATTTACAACAAGCTATCTGTTTCTGGTGCAGAATGCAAGGCTCAGATTCGTAAACTAAATAGGATTTGGAAGTAATCCATTGCTTTTGTGTTAGATAAAGATTGTTTTTCAGGATAACTTATATCAAGTATGTTACAATGAACGAATTTTCGTAATTTTTGAAACATAAATGACAACGATATTCGATTATTAACCGTACTTTTGCAAACAGATAACTAAAAACTTGAAAGAATGAAGAAATTATTGACATTAATAGCCTTTGTGCTGATGACCATGACGGCAAATGCCCAAGCTCCACAAATACTGGGTGAGAGCCATGCCATTCAAAGAATCGGTGTAACAAGCAAGTACTTGCTGCTGCCCGTACAAGAGAAAGAGGAAATAGCCAACATCCGCATCATCGTAAACAACGAACAGCGACAAACGTTCAACGTGAAGCTGGCTGTTGACAAGGTTGACTATTTCGTGCCCGTTGACATCAAGCGATTTGGAAGCAACAACGTGCTTCTCGACATCAACTTCCACGGAGACAGACGCACCAAAGGAGCCATCAAGGACTTTGCCTGTTGGAAGGAGATGAAGCAATCCAATGAGTTTGACACCGCCAACAGAGAGCGTTTCCGTCCTCTTTACCATCACACACCCGTTTATGGTTGGATGAACGACCCCAACGGTATGTTCTATAAAGATGGTGTATATCACCTGTATTATCAATGGAACCCTTACGGTTCGCAATGGGAGAACATGACATGGGGACACAGCACTTCTCGCGACCTCATTCACTGGGAAGCACAACCCACAGCCATTGAGCCAGATGCCATTGGTACGATTTTCAGCGGTTCGTGCGTGGTGGACAAGAAAAACGACCGCGTGGTGGCTTTCTATACCTCAGCCGGACAAAATCAGGTGCAGTCGATGGCTGTATCGAAAGACAACGGTATAACCTTCCAAAAGGAAGCCTCTAACCCTATCCTCACTTCCAACGAACCAGACTTTCGTGACCCGAAGGCTTTCTGGAACCCAGAGATTCAGAAATGGAACCTCGTCTTGGCTGTAGGTCAGGAAATGCGCATCTACTCTTCGCCCAACCTCAAGGATTGGACTTACGAGAGTAGTTTTGGCAAGGGATATGGCAACCACGATGGTGTGTGGGAATGTCCTGACTTGATGAAACTGCAAGTACGAGGAACAGATAAGCAGAAATGGATGCTCATTTGCAACATCAACCCTGGTGGACCTTTCGGCGGTAGTGCCACACAATATTTCATTGGCGATTTTGACGGTAAGAAGTTTACCTGTGAACATAAGGACACGCGATGGATGGACTATGGTAAAGACCATTATGCCACCGTTACTTTCGACAATGCTCCCGATGGCAGAAAGATTGCCTTGGCTTGGATGAGCAACTGGCAATATGCCAACTCTGTACCTACCATGCAATATCGTAGCGCCAACTCGGTGCCTCGCGACTTAAATCTCTTTGAATATCAAGGTGAGACATATTGCAGCGTTACTCCTTCCAAGGAATTGCTCTCTGCTCGTGGCAAGAAAGTGAAGAAACTCAGTGAGACTTGCGAGGTGGTGATAGACATGAAAGCCAAGACCGAAATCGTGCTTTCCAATACCAAGGGCGAACAAGTTATCATGAGCTACGATGGTAAGAACGGCACATTCTCAATGGATCGTACCAAGAGTGGTAATGTTTCTTTCAGCGAGGCATTCCCCGTGGTAACTGTAGCTCCTACCTACGGCGACATCCACCAACTGCGCATCTTCATCGACCGTTGCAGCATAGAGGCTATTGATGCCGATGGAAAGATGGCAATGACCAACCTCGTATTCCCATCTGAACCATATAACAACATCAAGGTAAAAAGCGGAAAGGCTACCATTTACGAAATCAAGTAACATACAACTATGAGCAAGCAAAATAAATCTATCTATCTCATCCCCGTGATGCTCTGCTTCTTCTGCATGGGCTTCGTGGATCTCGTGGGCATTGCCTCCAACTACGTGAAAGAAGACCTCGGACTCACCGACTCCGTAGCAAACATCTTCCCCTCACTCGTATTCTTCTGGTTCCTCATCTTCAGCGTTCCCACGGGTATGCTGATGAACAAGATAGGACGCAAGAACACCGTACTGCTTTCCCTCGTGGTAACAGTTGTATCGTTGTTTATCCCCTTGTTTGGCAATTCGTTTGCCATCATGCTCATCGCCTTCTCATTGTTGGGCATTGGCAACGCCCTGATGCAAACGAGCATCAACCCTCTTGCCATGCTCATCATTGGCGACAAGAACTTAGCTTCTACGCTCACATTCGGACAGTTTGTCAAGGCGATTGCCTCTTTCCTCGCTCCTTATCTTGCCATGTGGGGAGCTACACAGGTCATTCCTTCCTTCGGTCTTGATTGGCGTGTATTGTTCCTCATCTACTTCATAGTAGGCACGCTTGCCACGCTGTTGCTGTGGTTCACGCCCATCCAAGAGGAAATCACTGGTGGCAAGTCGTCATCATTCATGGATTGTCTTCGTTTGTTGGGCAAGCCCATCGTACTTCTCTCATTCTTCGCCATCATGTGCCATGTGGGAATCGATGTAGGCACCAACACCACAGCCCCCAAGCTGTTGATGGAGCGTGTAGGCATGACCCTCAACGAGGCTGCCTTTGCCACATCGTTGTATTTCATCTTCCGTACCATTGGGGCACTCACTGGTTCATTCTTCCTTCGTGTGATGAAGACACGCATCTTCTTCATCTTCAGCGTAGTGCTGATGGCTGTCAGCATGGCTATCATGTTTGGCGGACAGTCGAAGACCATGCTCTACATTGCTATCGCATTGGTAGGTTACGGCAACTCCAACATCTTCTCAATGGCTTTCTCTGAGGCATTGCTCTCTGTACCCGACAAGCAAAACGAGGTATCGGGATTGATGATCATGGGATTGTTTGGCGGTACCGTATTCCCCTTGCTGATGGGATTTGCCAGTGATGCAGTAGGACAGGCTGGTGCAGTTATCGTCATGGCGGTGGGCGTAGCTTATCTCTTCACGTATATTCCAAGAATCAAGCATTAATCTCAAGGCTACAAGAATCTTTAACGACATCAAACCTTTATCAATAAAAATTACCAAAAACCAATAAAAACATAAAGCTATGCAAAATAAACGTTATGTAGTAGGTCTCGGAGAAGCCCTATGGGACGTACTTCCCGAAGGAAAGAAACTGGGTGGCGCACCTGCCAACTTCGCTTATCACTCAGGACAATTCTTAGGTAGCGACAACACCATTGCCATCAGTGCTTTGGGAGAAGATAAACTGGCAGAGGAAACCATTGAGGCACTGAAAGATCATGAGCTGAACTACTTCATGCCTCGCGTTCCCTACCCCACTGGTACCGTACAGGTTCAACTCGACGAACAGGGAATACCCACATACGACATCAAGGAAAACGTGGCATGGGATAACATTCCACTCACTCCAGAAATTGAGGAGATTGCACGCAACTGCCGTGCCGTTTGCTTCGGTTCTTTGGCACAGCGCAATGTGGTGTCTCGTGAGAACATCCACCGATTCCTCGACCTCACACCCAATGACTGCGTCAAGATATTCGACATCAACCTTCGCCAGAATTTCTACACCAAGGAGGTGATACAAGAGTCTATGCGCCGTTGCAACATCCTCAAGATCAACGATGAGGAACTGGTTCTCATTGGCAGGATGTTCGGCTATCCTGGATTAGACATCGAGAACAAGTGTTGGCTCATCTTAGGCAAATACAATCTCGACATGCTCGTGCTCACCTGTGGCACCAATGGCTCATACGTCTTCACACCAGGACAAATGTCGTTCCAAGAGACGCCCAAGGTGGAAGTGGCTGATACCGTTGGAGCGGGCGATTCCTTCACAGGCTCTTTCTGTGCAGCCATCCTCAATGGCAAGCCAGTAACAGAGGCTCACAAGTTGGCTGTAGAGGTAAGCGCCTTCGTATGCACGCAAAACGGTGCCATGCCCAAGCTCACGCCAGAATTGTTGGCAAAAGGAAAATAAAAGATAGCAAATAATTTACATATAAATAGGTGAATGGTTGTGGGAGACAAAGTTCTTCACAACCATTCACCTTTGTCATTCCCTATATTGAAAAGGACATGAAGTATCGCTAAACGAAAGCCATTCCTAAACTCCAAATGGAGCTAAGGAATGGCTTTCTGTTATATATGTTGAGATGATAGGCCTTATTGTCCCAAAATGATGTTTGTGAGAGCAACAACATCTGTGATGTTCACACTGGTGTCACCATTTATGTCAGCCTCAGACTCTATTACAACTCCTTCATCCGTACCCAGAATATAGTTCACCAACAATACCACGTCGGTGATATTTACATATCCGTCATGGTTCAAGTCGCCCAGAACTGTACTTCGATTCTCCACGGGGCGAATGGCAAGACCATAATAGCGATAGGAATTGCTGATCTTGCGTATGCCGTCTGACCCTAAAACCAAACTATTTGCGTATGAAGATGCATTGTAGCCGTAAGGCTCTGATGTCCAATAGAAGCCACATCTGTTGTTTTGGGAGTTGTCGGATGAGAAAAGATAGTCATTGTATCTTTTATAACCAGATGCCGGCATAAAGATGCTGTTGCCGTTTGGTCCTGTGACCCTAAATCCGTCAACACCGTTGACTATTTCGTTGGTAATGGTACATCGGTCTATCAGTTCTTGCATCTCGGCTCGTGTAGGCATACGGTATCTGTCTCCCAACTGTGAGTAGGCTGCATCGTATTGGGTACCACTAATATCGGAACCAGTATTCTGATAAGAGTAATAGTAAGAGCTATAACTGATCTTTGGTGTAAGTTCGCCCCAAGATAATAAATGTCCAGGTCTCTCTGCTGTCAAGGCACCCAGGTTCTTGGATGCCCATTTCACGCTCAGACCAAGGTCAACCAACTCCATTTTCTCTTCTTGCTCAGATGGGTCATCACTTTCGCCTTGGCTCTCACCTGCAAGGATGAGGTAGGCTCGTGATTGAGCACCAGTGGTCACAGGATTGAAATATGCCCTGAATGCCTGTACCGTCAGTGGCGACTTCTTGACAAACAGTGTGTCACCATCGTTTTGGCCGAAACCAACTTTCATGGTACCTGATGAAGTTACACCTGTCATTCGGTATGTATAGCCGAGAATTTGGCTATGGAATGTTGGGGTGATGACTGTTTCAGAACCGTAGAATGTCACAGGCTTGCCTGTGAGTGTCTTGCCTATGCCGCTATTACCGTCTGGGAACGATATGATGTATGGATGTGAGGCGAGCATCTTGCTGGCAGGGGTGAAGCGCATCATCGGTGCATCGTCAGCAGAGAATTCACGCACCCAGAACGACTTGCCTGTGTCGGTATTGTTATGGAACCAGTCGATGGTGGTCGCTGTACTGCCATTTTTAACCTTGACGCTCTCAACATCAAAGGGCAGGCAGATGGTTGTCCAGCCAGTTCCGTCGGCACGATACCCCTTGGTGAACGTGCGTGTGTAGGATATGTTGGTCGCTGTGAATTTCTCTGGTGTGGCGAAACTGTAGCCATCAGTAAGCGTAATATTGTCCGACTTTCCTGATTTCACAATGTTGGTGGTCACTCCAGAGGGAATGCCTGAATAGTCATCGGTGAAGACAAGACAGTTGGGATTGGCGAGGGTAAGGTTTGTCAATATATTCTGTTTCCTGATGTCGATGGCGGTGGCATTCTTGGGGACACTGAATGAAGATGATGCCTCGAAACTTTTTGAAGTGCCATCGTCGTAAAACACCTTGATGCCAGGTCGGAGCGTAAATTCCATTGGCTCGAATGAGGAGCACTCTGTCCTTTTGAATAACAGAACACCGTTCCAGCACCAGTTCATCAACTCCAACCTACAGGAAGTGGCGTCATTGGGGAAGCCATCTGACCACAAATCAAATTCCACTTCTGTCTGACCGCCTGCTGGTAAGCAGATAGCTTTATCATCCCATGAACATCTGTTACCAATATAAGCCATTGCTTGCACGTATCCCACATAATCGCTGTCGTTTTCATTGACAATCTTTACCTTCATCTTCAACGACTTGCCATAAAGGTAATTTTGCGCTGTGTTGAAAGATTCTATAGTGGGACTCATGGTCATCGCAATGTTCTTGCTGATTTTTGGTGACTTCTTCACCAATACCTTGAAGTCGCCTAATTCATTAGAAGAGGAAGTTCCTTGGGAAATCCTGAATGTAAAGAGAGAGTCTGTATCCGACGCACCGTGGTATTTGCCACTAAGAAAGACGTCGAAATCCAAACATTTAGTCTCTCCTTTTTTCAAAATCACCGATTTCGTATCATATTCATGGTAGGAGGTTCTTGTCCAACCGTTGCCATAAACTGTTTCCTTGATAGAGGATAGGGTAATATCTCCGTCGAAAGTCTTTCCGTCATCTATGTTCTTGGTAATATATACTTTAACCCAATTTGAGCCAAAGGTGGGGTCATTGACAAAAATCATCGTGTCAACCTTGACATCTGTGGTATAACCATGCATCGTGGTCGTGATCGTACCATTGTCGCCAATGATTACATTTGCGAAATTCAATTCTGAGTCTTCATCAGCCTTCCATACACTGCTGCCCTCGCTCTTTTTAATGGCAACAACCCTATAGTTGCCTCTTGAGAGGCCTCTGATAACGAATGGGTATGTTGAGTGAATAGTCATATTCTCATAGTATGGCCAGTCTTCATAGCAGACACTGATAGGAACTACGCTAAGGTCATCTTTTATGTAACCGATGCCAAAGGCACTTTCCTCTGCCAGCCTGGCAGGATGAGTAACCTTTACATTCAAAGTACTGTCGTTGACGCATGATTCCAGTTTGACCGTAGATTTAATCGTCGGGCTTTCTTCTGCATACGTTCTTAATTTTGTTAGGATATAGTGGTCGTTGGTATAACCAGAAACTGTGCCAGTGGTGCCGTCAGGATAGTATTCATTGATAGCTGAAAGCAGGTAATATCCATCAGAGCCTGGTCCCCATCCCCAGTTGAAATGGAACATATTGTCGCCGTCATAACCGTCGATTATATATGCGTGGTCATTATCAAAGGAGTATATAGGGTAGCCCTTTGCCAACTCGTCATAGATCAAATTGAACCAAGCAAAAGAGGTATAGTTTTTCTTTTGGCAAAACAGAACCTGACTGTCATATCCGAAATAATCGATGAAGGCTTTTTCCAATGTTGATGAGTTGGATGTAAAAGATATAGGTATCTCTGCTCCGGATGATAACGTTCCGTAGTCCATCTTCATGCTTACACCACACAGATACATGAGTTTGGCTACGGCATCGCATTGTGCGGCAGTGGAGTTTTCGTCGTAGATATCTGCCATATTGCTCCAGTCTATTGTAGTACCAGCGGGTATAGTATCTATTTTGAAACCTCTACTTTTTGATGTATAACCGGGCAAGTCGGCTATAGTGGCATTAGGGTATTTGTAGAAGTTCAACAACTGAGCCATAGCTGTCGCCACACAGCCCGTGACACAACGCACGGTATCGCCATCGTTGTTAATCACATAAGGAGCCATGTTGTTGAAAGGACTTCTTTGGCTCCATTGTGTCGTAATGAGGGGAGCAATGGCTTTTTTGACGGGGACACGCCTTTTTACCTTCTTGACGCTACCAGTGGCATCGCTTTGCAAACTTGCCATTTCTTTGGCTAATTCACCAAGGTAGAACTTCATGTTATCGGGCATCACCTCTGGGTCGATGTGTCCTGTGGGAGAATAACCTAGCACTTGCTCCGTACGGTCATCACCACTTACTATGACATAGCCTTTACCATCACTCGAGTTGAAGACGTAAAAGGCTGTCTGTTCTTCATTGTCGGGTAAAGGCTGCCTATAGGCAAGATTCATGGGTTTGTCGATGATAGAGCTGACTTTTTCTTTCAAAAAAGTCCCAGCTTTCCTCTTAGCCGATTGAACGTCTATAGGACCTGCAGTTGCCATCAATGGCAACCAAAATGATAAGAAAACAACAATCTTTTTCATAATTAAGTAGTTTAGAATGATCAGGCAAATATACTATTAATTTAAGATAGTAACAAATATTTGAGGGAAAAAAGTGAATGAAATGCTCTTCATGAAGTCTGAAAATATATACGCATTAGAATAATTTATATTACAAGCCTATAAACCATCCGTAGGCGTTTTTTCATCTTTATTCTTCCAAACTGAAAGTTGCCTAATCATGATGAAGATTAGACAATTTTCGTATAGCAATTAGACTGCTCTTGTATTTTCGCCTTGCGTTTTGTATCTGTTTGTGAAAACTACGCAGCACGTCCAATATCGTAAAGGAATTCGGGGGCGAGGTCAGCACCATTGGCCCATTCGATAGTGTAGCCCGTGAGACCATACTGGATGAACTTGTCACGGTCGAGCAGCTCACCGAAGACCTCGCCTGTCAAATAGGGCTTCAGGTCGCAGAGCTTGCGAGTACCGTCGCTGAAGGTGAGCAGCAGCTCGTAGTCCTTCACATAATCTACATCGATAATTTTAAGCATGTCTGTGTCCTCCAATTATTTTAACGGTTCTATTCTTCCCAGCTTCTCGCCCTTCTGAGCTTTCTCCCAGAGTGTGAGGATTTCGGCCTCATGCAAGTCCATCCACTCGTTCACCTTAGCGATAACCTTCGAAGGAGCCTTGCCGTTCACCACGCGGTCGAGTACGCTGATGGTACATTCGTATTCACCATAAGTGAAATGAATGTGCGGCGGATTGTGGTCGCGCCAGTAGAGGCTGATAATAATTCCAAAGAATTTGCAGATTTCGGGCATAATCTCTTTTGTTAGATTGTTCTATGGTTACAAAATTAATGATTTTATTTGAGAAGTATGTCAGTTAATATCAATTTTTTATAAATTATGGACGAATATAGTTTGGATTCTATCATAACTATCATAGGGCGTTTCTACACGGTGATAATTAACAATTAAAAAATTAGGCCGAAATTTCAAGACAAAAAACCATTCGAATTTTCTTGCGAAATAGAATTGGAAAAACGAAAAAATGGATAAAGATGGGCGAAAAACTGTGTTTTTCATCGTAACATAACATGTTAGACACATAACTATATGAGTTACGAGCGTAACTATGTATGTTACGAGTGCTAACATGATATGTTTTGAAAGCTCAAAAAGTAGTGTTTTTGAGGTAAATACATAGATATTAATACACCATCCTAAGGGCCACAAATCGTAAATCATTGATACATAGTCATTTGTAAAATTATTAAAAAATGGCATTTTTTCGAGCGAGTATCAACTCGTTTGAAAAAACGCCCGTATTTTAAGGGGTAAATTGTCAGTTTACTTGACAAAAGAAGGAAAAAGAGGAGCTTTACCACGAATAAATAATGTTATTTGTTTATGAAAGAAAAAGGGGGTATTTCTCAAATATAATGTATTCAAATTTTTAGGTGAGGATGAAAACCGATTAGTTTTTTATCGTTTTATTTGGATGTCTCATTTTAAAAGTTTATCTTTGCATCGACTTCGTTAACAGTATAAATATGAAAACAGATCTATTAACAGCAACTTCACCCATAAGTGCCAAATATTGGTCAGAACTGAAAGATCTTAGCGATAGTGTTAAGCTGGAACTTATATCATTGCTCAGTAATTCTATGGTACATACAGAAAAAAAACATCCCCAACCTCAAAAAGGATGGGCAAGTCGTTTTGCTGGAACTTGGAAAGACAGTCGGTCTGCAGAGGAAATCATAAACGACATACGAACTACTCGAACCACAAATACCATAGACATAAAACTATGAATGGGTACTTACTTGATACCAGCATTTGTGTATTTCTCCTTAGAGGTAATACCCTTGTGGAAGAAAAACTCAATAATATAAATGTAGAAAACTGCTACATAACCGATATTGTTGTTGCAGAATTATTATTTGGTGTTTATTATAGTGGAATGATAGAAGAAAATCTGCAGAAAATGAAAGAGTTCATTGCAGAATTGAAAGTGATTCCATTGAGTCAGTGTATTGATCTATATGCTAAAGAAAAGGCAAGACTTTGGAAGCTTGGTAAAAAAATTGAAGATTTTGACTTACTCATTGGTTGTGCTGCAAAAGCAAACGACCTTATCATAGTAACACACAATGTTAAGCATTTCAGCCACATTGAGGGATTGAAGATTGAAAACTGGTTGGAAAGATGAAATCTTTGAAGATTGAAATCACATAACTCTTCCTTCAAAAAAGGGGATATGTCAAAAATGGCATATCCCCTTTAAAGAAAAATCTATTTAAATGGTTTTTATTCTGTTGCTTGTTATTCTGCTGGTGCAGCCTCACCTTCTGATGCAGTGGCAGCCTCGGCATTGGCAGCAGCCTCAGCCTCGAAATACTTCTTAGCAAGACTGTTTTCTGGGTCAATCTTCAGCAATTTCTCGAAGTATGGACGAGCTGCATCCGTATCGCCCTTGCTGCTCCAGAGAATGTAACCACCATTACGATAAGCTGTAGCAAGATAGTTGGTCTCGTCGCGGTCGCGATCAGCCTTGTTCTCAAGTTCATTTACCACCTCGTTATAGAGGTTAAGAGCCTGTTCGTCCATCTCTGCCTTGAAGGTCTCATTAGCCTTTGAGTAGATAGACCATGACTTCAACTGAGGATACTTAGCAGCTACACCATCATAAACGCTCATGGCATTGGCATAGTTTTCTTCTGGATTCTCACCCTTCTTCATCTTTGCCATGTAGATGCCTGCCAACTTGGTGTACTCAGAAATTTTGGCATTAGGATTGAGTTCGAGATATTTCTTACTGTGCTCGATAGCCTTGTCTTCGTTGCCCATCTTGGCGTAGGTTTCAGAGATATGCTGGTAAGGCATAATGTTCTTGGAATCAACCTCGATAGCCTTGTTAAACTTAGCGATAGCCTCGTCGTACTGTCCAAGACCAGCAAGAGCCTGTCCGTAATAAATCAAGTCGCCAGAATTGTTTTCACCTTCCTCAGCAATGAGTTTCTTTGCAAAGTTGACAGCTTCGTCATACTTCTCTGTACCTACAGAGTTGATGATAGCCAAGCGGAGGAATGCCTTAGATGTTGGGAATTTGCCCAATCCGAACTTAGCGATTTCGAGAGCCTTGTCTTTCTTATCTACAGAACCAGCAACCAAGGCGTACTCAGCGAGACGACCCTCAGAGAGCTTGTCCATATTTGACTTAGAATAATAATCGAATGCCTTATCCATATTATCGGCATTGAACATCAAGTGACCGAGCTCTGCGTCAACGGGGAATTCGGGATTAGTCTGACGAAGTTGGTTGATAGCAGCCTCAGCACCTTGAGGGTCACGTTTACGATATACGTTAGCATATCCTAAATAGCCATTGGGGTTCTTGGGATCTTGCGTCATGGCATTCTGGTACCATGTGGCAGCACCACCACCATCATCCTGAATAGAGCAGATGTCGCCTTTCAGCACGTAAGCATCTCCAAACTTATTATTAATCTTCAGAGCCAAATCAGCGCACTCAGTAGCAGATGTATAGTCTTTGATTCCAAAATAACTATATCCAAGAGCCACGATAGCAGCGGGATTCTTCTTAAATTCCTTCTTGTAAGACTTCACCAAACTCTTCAACTCCTTTGGATCGGTGGAAGAAGATTCCAGAGCAGTAGTGATTGGCTTGAGAGCCTCTTTGTAATCAACTGTTTGGGCATTAACACCCAAAGACACACTCAAGGCAAACATGCCTGCGAATAAATATTTCATCCTTTTCATAGATTTAAATTGTTTACATTGTTAATATTCCAATTTATCACTCTCTATACCACTAAGACTTAACGAAAAACGAAAAAGTTTAAGTTGGTATCATTTTTTAACTTTTACATCCTTGATAATGATGTCTCCCCTGAATGGCAGCAAGCCAGACTTGAAGACGATAAGTTGCCCCTTGGGATTGGTCACGTAGTTGGCAAAGCTATACGGTAATGCCCTTTGCGGATCCACCAAGATGGCGTATATGGTTCTTACAAACGGATAACGTCCGTCAAGCAAGTATGCCTGATACGGTTTCCAACTGTTGTACGGCATAGCCTGGTCGGTCATCGATATCGACATTACATGAATATTCTTCTTGAAGGTGGTGTTGGTGGTGTCGCGTCGGTCGTTCAACCAATTAGACCCAATCACACCGATGGCGTTAGGTGTTTGATCAACATAATCGACCACTTCCTTGCTGGTTTTAGAAGCCACAATGTTAGGGCTGTTGATAGGCTTGCCGTCAAGGAGTGAATCAACCACATAATGCAGAGTAGCCGACTCTTTATTATCAAACACCACTTCTATATCTCCCCTTTTGGAGCCTTTCACGATTTGGTTCCAATTAGTCGCCTCACCGCTCAGGATACGCTTCACATCTTTCACGGTGATGCAGGTATCGTTGTTGCTGGAGTTGACAATCAAAGCCAAGCCATCATAGGCGATGGGGAACACCTCTGGAAGTTGCCTTTTGCTTTTCAGGTAAGCAACCTCTGAAGGTTTGAGGGCACGAGAGGTGAAGAACAGACAAGTCTTGAGGTCTTTAATCTGCTTGAATCCTTCGTTCTCGTTGGTGTAAATAGGATTAAGTTTAGCTTGAGGAAACTGAAACTCAAACTGTTTTTTCAATTCCTCAATGATTGGACTGAAACTCTCGTCAGCATAGAACGAGATTTCGCCGGAAGTCTTGGTGTCTGTACGACCACCCCTGTCCTTCTTCCCGCAGGAGAAGAAGAACAGGGATGATAAAAAGAGTACAACTATTTTAAAAGATAGTCTTGTGTTCATGATTATTGTAATCTGAAGGATACAGGTACATTGTATTTCACACGTACTGCGGCACCATTCTGCTTACCAGGAATCCAGTTAGGCATACTTTTTACCACGCGGGTAGCTTCCTTGTCAAGAGATGGGTCAACTGAGCGTACAACCTTCACGTCGGTGATAGATCCGTCTCTTTCGACAACGAACGACACTACGACACGACCTTGTACACCATTCTCTTGTGCAACAACTGGGTATTTCACGTTTTCAGACAAGAACTTCATCAACGCCTCGTTTCCACCGGGGAATGAAGGCATCTGTTCTACGACGTCGAATACCTTGTTTGCCACTTCTTTCTTCTCTTCAGACTCATTCGTGTTCACGGCGATATCGTTACGGATAGCCACGTCGGTACGGTCTTTTGTACCTTCCTGGTCCTTGGTACCTACAGCCACCTTCTCGTCGAGGTCAGCCTGGTCTTTCACCATGTTTTCCTCATTTACGAGTTCGTCCTTTTTAATTTCAGGTGCGGTGAACTTCTGTGTCTCACGAACTTGTTCTACAACCTTCTTAGGTTCAATCTTTGCCTTAATAACCGGCTCTTCCTTCTTTTCTTTCTTAGCCTGCTCCTGGAGCTTTGACAACTCAAGTTGTTCCATGTAGGCTTGTCTCTCCTCATCCAATTTTTGCATGTGCACCTTGTATGCGAGGACACCACCAATGAGCCCAGCGGTAATAAGCAGAATCAAGAGAGCCGTGATGTTACGCTTGGAAGTACCCTTACGAAGTTGGTATGCTCCGTATTCCTGGTTCTTTCCAGCGAATACCATATCGACCCATTTAGGATCATACAAATCAATCTTTGCCATTTATTCTTAGCTTGTTTGATTATTAAATTAATTACAATTTCACGCCTTTCTCCTCAAGGAGTTTCACATCGTCTGGCGTAAGCTTGTCAATCACGTATGTTCCAATGCTCAAAATCTGCATCTCGTCGAGAGCATCAATCATGTTCTTGAACGTTGCGTTGTCAGTTGGCTTGATAACGATAGTCAGAGTGTTAACCTTTCCTTCCTTGAGCTCACCTTTCTTGATTTTGTTCAATTCTTTCTGGTAAGTACTGTCATTGTATTGGAGAGGATTGGCCTTACGGTCATTTTTCAAACGTTCAACAGCCAACAAGATTTGGTTGACAGGACGTGTACCGTCTGCAATCACGTGGTTACGAAGTACGTCACGAATACCCGCATCGCCCCAAGTAGTTTCCTGAAGTTCGTGGGCAGTTCCGTCATTGTCATACTCCAAGTAGTAAATCTTGTCGTCAGCAGCAACGAAGAGGGTCACGGTCTGTGAAGCCTTAGCCTCTTGCTTCTGGTCTTCCGTTTGGTTTTCATCGTTACTTGGCATGGTCAGCTCCATGGTACTTGGCTTGCTCAAAGAGGTACAGAGCATGAAGAACGTGATGAGAAGCATGAGCATATCCACCATCGGGGTGAAGTCGACCCTGACGGTCATCTTCTTTTGTTTGCTTTCTTTTTTCTTTGCCATAATTACTTACCTCCCGTTACACTTCTAATATAGTCGTAAGCACCAGCAGCCTTACCTGCGTCAAGTTGAGAAATCATATAGTAGTGGCTCTCGTCCATGTCTTGCAACTCGTTCATGACCTTCTTCACGGTCTTGTACGGAGTCTTTGCATCAGCTTTCAGGGCAATCTTGATGTCCTGGTTAACTGTACGAGCGGCGTTCACCCATTGCTGGAATTGGCTCATGCCACCATCTATACTATCAAGAGGAATACCTTTCGTCGTGATGTACTTAGCACGATTCTGGCTGTTCATTTGCAGATAAGCCGACAATTCATCGATAGGTACACCGAACATAGCCTCGGTCTTGAAAGTTTCAATTTGTTTCGGAGTCAGGTTGACAGAGAATGTACTCGTCATTTCGTCGAGTGTTCTACCCAACTGATCCGTGTTGTCAATGCTCATGAAGACCTGGCCTTCTCCAGTAGGATTGCCTTTGGCATCCATCTCTGGACTAACCACGATCGTCAGTACGCCATTTTCTGGCACCTTGATTTCGGAGATTGACCCTGGTGTCATGACCTTCACTGGCTCATTCTTAACGAATGTAGAAGTCAGCATGAAGAAAGTCAGAAGCAAGGTCATCACGTCCGACATAGGTGTCATGTCGATCCAGACGTCGCTTTTCTTAATTTTTACTTTACCCATAGTGATAAACGTTTTAAAGGGTTAGCAAAAATTAAGCCTCTTCTGTGTGGTTTGCTTCGTATGTCTGAGCGATTGAATAACCAACCTCATCAAGTGCGAAAGTGAGCTTGTCAACTTTGTTTGTGTAGTAGTTGTAAGCCACAACAGCACACCATGATGTACCGATACCGAAGGCAGTGTTGATAAGAGCCTCAGAGATACCTTGTGACAGTGCAGCTGAGTCAGCACCACCACCAGCAGAAAGAGCGGAGAATGAACGGATCATACCGACCACAGTACCGAGAAGACCAGTCAGAGTACCGAGGGTAACGATGGTTGCGATAATAGGAAGGTTCATTGTCAGAGTAGGCATTTCAAGCTGAGTAGCCTCTTCGTGTGCCTGAGAGATCTTAGCGATCTTCTGAGCCTTCTTAATACCAGAAGTTGCTTCCATTTCCTTGTAAGCTCTCAAAGAAGCACCTACTACATTAGCTACAGAACCTCTTTGCTTGTCGCAGAGTTGCTGAGCCTTAGCGAAATCATTAGCATTCAAGGCAGCCTTGATTTCAGAAACGAACTTAGGCAGAGCGCCTTTACCAAATGCGGTCTTCAAAGCGAGCCAACGCTCGATAGTCATAGCGATAACCGTGTAGAGCAAAGTGTGGATAACAGGCACGATGATACCTCCCTTAAAGATTGTACCCCAAACGTCGATGGGTTGCTCTTTTGTTGCGTCGGCAAAGTGTGACTCATGTCCGAACCACATGAAGAACAAAGTGAATGCGACTACGGCGCATACAACGATGATCCAAAACGCTCCTCTTACTCCCGTGAAGCCCTGTGATTTCTTTGCAGGGCTGGCTGTCTTTTGATTAGTTGCCATAATTTGAAAATTTTTAATTTTTGGTTATAAAATAAATTTAAGTTATTAATACTCTATATTTGTTATTTACTAATGCGATTTGTTCCGTTTTATTAGGCCTTTACAATTCGCAAAGATAATAATTTAAAGACAACTATGAGGCTAATTAAGAAGTTTTAACGGATTTTTTTTTCATTTCGTTGCCTCTCCTTTTGATTTTAGCCCCATTTGTCACAAATCATTTTAAATTTGCCAATGCTTCCTTGATTCTTTTCATCGCCTCACAAATGTTGTCATCACTCGTTGCGTAGCTCATGCGGAAACAATCAGGATCGCCAAAAGCATCGCCGCTGACGGTAGCCACATGACCAACTTCCAAGAGATATAATGCCAAGTCTGTAGAATTATTGACAACTCTATCCCCACATCGTTTTCCGAAGAAACTGCTACATTTGGGGAAGAGGTAGAAAGCACCTTGGGGGGTATTCACTTCCAGTCCAGGGATATCTTTTGCCAATTTTACGATCAGATTTTTACGACGCTCAAAAGCCTGGCGCATCTCTTCCACGCATTCTTGCTGCATGGTATAGGCAGCCTCGGCAGCTTTCTGACTAACCGAACATGCTCCACTGGTGTATTGTCCTTGCAACTTGTTGCATCCTTTCACGATCCATTCAGGTGCAGCCATGTATCCAATGCGCCAACCCGTCATGGCATACGCCTTGGAAACGCCATTGATTACGATAGTACGTTCCTTCATTCCCTCAAACTGGGCTATGCTCTCATGCGTACCTATATAATTAATGTGTTCGTAAATCTCGTCGGCTAACACAAATAAGTCGTCATGTTTCTTGATGACCTCGGCCAATCCCTGAAGTTCTTCCTTGGAATAAACGCTACCGGTTGGGTTGCTGGGTGAGCACAAGATAAGCATCTTGGTCTTGGGGGTAATGGCATTTTCTAATTGTTGGGGTGTCATCTTGAAATCCTGCTCAAAACCAGCACGGACAAACACGGGCTCTCCACCAGCCAATTTGACCATCTGTGGATAGCTCACCCAATATGGAGCGGGAATGATAACCTCATCACCGTCGTTAACCAATGCCATGATGGCATTGCAAACGCATTGTTTGGCTCCATTGCCCACTAATATCTCATTGATGGAATAATCCAAACCGTTCTCGTTTTTTAATTTGGCAACGATAGACTTCCTCAAGTCCACATAGCCAGGAACGGGTGAATAACGCGACCAATTCTCGTCAACGGCTTTCTTTGCAGCTTCCTTAATATGGTCTGGAGTATTAAAATCAGGTTCTCCAACGCTCATATTAATCACGTCTATTCCCTGCGCCTTCATCTCACTACTTTTCTGAGACATTACGAGGGTGGCAGACGGTGCAAGCCTATTTAATCGGTCAGATAACTGTGCCATAATTATAACTTATTATCGAATAATGTTGCAAAAGTAATCATTTTATTCATTAAAACGAAAAAACTGCAAGATTTATTTCATACAATCCATACAAAATGTACTTAATTATTCAAGATGCAATTCATGTCCCATCCTATCTTGCTTGGTTTTCAAGTAGCGATAGTCGTATGGGTTAGGTGTTATTTCGATAGGTACATTCTCCACTATTTCCAATCCATAAGCCTCAAGTCCAACACGTTTGGTAGGATTATTGGTCATCAGTCGCATCTTGCGTACTCCCAAATGTCGTAACATCTGCGCACCACAACCATAATCACGCTCGTCGGGCTTAAAGCCTAAGTGAATATTGGCTTCCACCGTATCCAGTCCTTCTTCTTGCAACTTATAAGCGGCAATCTTATTCATCAAACCGATGCCTCTTCCTTCTTGCTGCATATAGATAAGAACTCCTTTCCCTTCCTTTTCTATCATTTGCAGAGACTTGTGCAATTGTTCACCACAATCACAGCGCATACTTCCCAAAATGTCTCCAGTGGCACACGATGAGTGTACACGAGTGAGAATGGGTTCATCAGCTGTCCACTCACCCTTAATCAATGCCATGTGTTCCAATCCATTGCTCTTCTGTCGGAAAGGAATCAATTTAAAATGTCCATAGCACGTAGGCATGTCCACCTCATTACCCACCTCTATCAACGACTCTTTCTGAAGGCGATAGGCTATCATGTCTTTAATGGTAATCACCTTCATGTCCCATTCCTTTGCCATTTTCTGCAACTGAGGCATTCTTGCCATCGTTCCATCTTCGTTCATGATTTCCATCAAGGCTCCCGCTGGGTACAAGCCAGCCATACGGCACAAGTCGATGGTAGCTTCTGTATGACCGCTTCGCCTCAACACGCCATTGTCTTGGGCATATAAAGGATTCACGTGCCCTGGTCTGCCGAATGTCTCTGGTTTTGACGTAGGATCTGCCAAAGCCTTGATGGTTTCCGCACGATCATGAGCAGAAACACCCGTGGCACATCCCTCTAATTTATCAATGGTAATGGTAAACGGAGTTCCGAGGATAGAGGTATTGTCTAACACTTGGCGAGGCAGGTTCAGTTCCTCGCATCTTTGTATAGTGATGGGAGCACACAACAAGCCACGAGCGTTTTTCAACATGAAATTCACTTTCTCGGGTGTTATCTTCTCTGCTGCGATAATCAAATCGCCTTCATTTTCACGGTCTTCATCGTCCACCACGATGACAAATTTACCTTCTTTAAAATCCTTAATGGCATCCTCAATGCTACTAAGTTTGAAATCACTCATGTTTTCCATTTACTATTTTATTTTTATTGACCCCATTTCATGGGATTACCGTATTATCTCGCCACAGACGAGTTATACAATATGATCTATTCTATGGCAAATCGCCTCATTTGTTTGTTTGATGACACGCAAGTCGTGTAACAGACGCAATCTAAACATCCACATTCTCAGATATAAGAATATGCCAACAGGCAAGATGATTGCCGCAACGATATTCATCCACTTTCTCTCAAAGGGTCGCGTGTGCGCCTTTTCAGAAACAACAGGATACTTGTTTAATTCCGTCAGTATCACTTTATCTCTCGTATTAGCCAAATCATCAATGGTAGATTCCAACTCTTCCACGATTCTCTCTATTTCATGATCGGGCTGATACTTAAAGAACACCTTGATAACGTTGGCTGGTTTGTGTAAGTTGTGTACCTTGGAGTATTCCGTTACCTCTTGCGTAATTCGTTCAAGAATCACCTTATCGGCAAGATAATCCGGATTATTGATGATTACTTCCTTTCCTGCCACGTGTCGTTTGAGACGTAATCCCAACAATCGCATAAAGAAGTTGCGATAAGCATCAAAGTTGAACACCACGGAATCGTTGTTTGCCTTATAGGTTACGAAAACGGCAACGGGCGTAAGCACGGCTGGAGCCAGCGCCTTACCAAACCACACCGTCCATACACCATCTCTCGACATACGGTATCCCATACTGTCAAGCACGTAGAAGATGATAAATACTAACACAGAAATGATGACGGGGATTCCCAATCCTCCCTTTCGGATGATAGCACCCAAAGGGGCACCTATGAAAAAGAAGATAAGACAAGACAACGCCAACGTGAACTTGTTGATGGCTTCTATGTAATGTTGGCGGATGGTTCGGTCGGCATCACTGGTAAACATACTTTGGAAATCCAACTCGCTTACTTGCGACTGCACCTTATTCAACGCCCTGTTCACTACCTCTTGTTTCTTTCTTTCAGACAATTTGGCAAAAACCGAGTCTATATTTAATTTCTCGCTTTTCACTCGTTTCAACGCTACTAAGGAATCATTTTTTGACACTGGTTGTATGTCTAAACACGAACGCTGCATCTGATGGTAATAATTCCTTCCGATACTGTCAAAAGTGTGGTTCATTGAATCGATGGACTGACTGATTTGCGTCAAGCTCTTACCTTTGGCATTGCCAGAGAACAATCCTGCATCGGTCATGTTAAAGTCGCCGTCATAATCCAAGACAATCTTCTTCTCTATGAATGTTTCCCTGCGATAAGGAACGGAAGCACTATTGGCAAGTTCTGAAGATTGCATGTTCTCAAACCATTCTCCACTCCACAAGCTCAGCACCAAATGTTTCTTTTCAGCAGTAGATTGCAACATTCCAGAATCGGCTAAGATGATGGCTTGGTCTTCATAACTGCCCGTCATCCGATAAATCATAATGCCATAGAGCTTACCCGTCTCAAGGTCTTTCTTTTGCACGAAGAGGTTACAATTAGGTATTCCATCATAAAATCTTCCCTCCGGAATCTCCAATTCAGGACTTTTTTGCTTCATGGAAATCAGCAATTGCGCCATTTTCAAGTTAGCCGTCGGTCCAATATTATTCTGGAAATAGAAAGAAGCCAAACTCACGAGAATGGAAATCACTATCAACGAGCGAAACGATTGCATCAGCGAAATACCGGCAGCCTTGATAGCGGTCAACTCACTACTTTCACCCAAGTTACCAAAGGTAATCAATGAAGAAAGGAGAATTGCCAGAGGCAACGCTTGAGGTACAAGCATCAACCCCATATACCAAAAGAATTGAGCCATGACTTCCATTGACAAGCCCTTTCCAATGAGCTCGTCAACGTATCGCCATAAGAATTGCATCATCAAGACAAATTGGCAAATAAAAAACGTTCCGAAGAACAAAAGCCCAAATTGTCTCGTGATAAAGATATCTAATTTCTTGATTCGAAACATGGCATCACTTTATAATCCTACCTATTATATATAATAAGGTGAGAGAATTCGGATGCAAAGATAACAAAAAATATCAAGAATATATACTTTCCCCTCAGAAAGAATAAATGTTTCTTTTAAAACAGCTGAAAGATTCATCACATTCCCGTTGCTCGATGCAATCTTTCAAGATCATCTTCCCAAAGACCTGTTAATTGTTCCACATCCTCAGACAATGCAAAATCGGTAATAGACAAGATAAAGTCATTTGTCAGGTCAGTACGTAATATTTTCAATTCAATATAGGCATTGTCATCCACCTCATCTATCCATCTGAAACGGATGTATTTATTCTTTTTCTTCTCTAATATTTCAGCCTGCCTAATTTCATGATGGCTCCACACGTTCCCCCACGTAAACTCCAACGTCTTTCCGTGTAATTTCACATCATCAGCAACCCATAGCGCCAACCCATCCGCTGTACTAATGAGTTGCCAAAGAATAGACTCTGAATTAGTTATCAACTCTCTTTCTATAATAATCTTCTGTTTGGTCATATAAAAATTTAGGCAATAAAAAATATGCATTGGCAACATTACGTTTACAAAGATAGGCATATTTTTAATAACGACAAAGAATTTTACATTTATTAGTGAATTTTGCCATTTTCTTTTATTTCAGCTATCCATACCCTCACAATTATTTCTCTTCTTCACTTGTTAAGTGATAAGAATACAATTTTCTATCCTTTTTCTTGGTAATAAAAATTTTTTTAACGAACTTTGCCGAATAAATACATATATAATATTAAATTTATAGAATAGTGAAACAAAAAAAAATCATGTTCCTTGGCGGAATCTATTATTCCGTGCCAGCTATAGAAGTAGCACACCAGCACGGATATCATGTGATAACGGTAGATTATTTACCAGAGAACATAGCACATAAATATTCCGACGAATTCCATAATGTCAGCATCCTTGATAAAGATGCGATATTACACTTGGCAAAAGAACTTCAAATAGATGGCATTGTCTCGTACGGAGTAGATCCTGGTGTAGTGACTGCGGCGTATGTGGCAGAGCAAATGGGACTACCTTTCCAATGTTCATATCAATCAGCATGTATCTTACAAGATAAGTCTTTGTTTCGTAAATTTCTCAGAGACCACGGCTTTAACACGCCCAATGCCAAGGGCTTTTCATCTTACGAGGAAGCAGCTGACAACGTGCATCTTTTCAATTGGCCTGTTATTGTAAAGCCCGTAGATTCAGCAGGGAGCAAAGGCATTAGTAAAGTATCCGACATCAAAGATTTAAAAAATGCAGTTTCTTATGCCTTAGAGTTTTCGCATAGTAAACATTTCATCATCGAAGACTACCTTGATGTTTTGGGATACCAATCCACCTCAGATTGTTTTACAGTAGATGGCAAGCTGGCTTACGTTGATTATTCTGATCAAATATTTGATCCACAAACAGCCAATCCATTTGTCCCAACAATGAGGATATGGCCAACCACCATGCAACAAACTCACCAAAATTACTTGACCAATGAACTGCAACGTCTTTTCACCCTACTCAATTGCAAAACGGGTATATATAACATTGAGACTCGCATTTGCACAAATGGAAAAGCATATATCATAGAAGTGTCGCCAAGAGCTGGAGGGAACAGAATAGCAGAAATACAACGAATAGGAACTGGAATAGACTTGATTGAGGCTGAAATCTGTAAGGCTGTCAACGACCCTTTCCCTGAGATTAAGATGCCACTTTATGACGCATGTTACATGGGATATACTCTACACTCAGCTGAGAAAGGTGTTTACCAATTCATTGATTACGAACAAACGTTCAAGGCCCAGCATTTCTTAGAGCAATCCATATATATTAAGAAAGGCGATATAATAGAACCTCTAACTGGAGCTAATAAAGCTATTGGAGACATTCTGCTTAAATTTAAAAACAGAGAAGAGTGTAATGTTTTTTTGCCAGAACTTAATAACTACATCAAAGTAATCGTAAAATAATACATATCATGAAACACATTCATTTTACACTTTTGACTGCTTTCTGCTTATGCGCTACAAGCATTTTTGCAGGTAATTATGAGAAACGTGGCAATGCTGTAACCATTCATCCGACTCAACCCGAGGCAAAATCGGCAAAATTGGTTCAACTGGAAGTTGTTAACGAAAAGATTATTCGTGTAAGGGCAACTCCAGAAGGGCAATTCCCAACGAAAACGAGTTTGATGATTGTTCCACAACGCTCAAAAGCCAAGTATGACGTTACCGAAAGCAACGGCAATGTCATCGTAAAGACTTCTGCCGTCAAGGCTGTTGTAAACTCCACTACTGGACACATCGATTTTTTTGATGCCAACGGAAAGAAACTTCTATCTGAAACCCAGAAAGGCGGAAAGACCTTTGAGCATTTCTATGTTCCAGAAAGAGAGATTGGTGTGGGTACGCTTACCGATGCACAACGCAACGGATGGACTTGGCACACGCAGTTTGACTCTCCAGCCGACGAGGCTTTCTATGGTCTCGGCCAACATCAGGCAGAAGAACTGAACATGAAGGGCAAGAACGAAGATTTGTTCCAATACAACACGAAGGTGAGCATCCCAATGGTTTTGAGCAACAAGGGATATGGCATCTTGTGGGATTCGTATAGCTATTGCAGATTTGGAAATCCCAACCGTTATTTACAATTACATGAAGCTTTCAAATTGTTCGACAAGAATGGCAAAGAGGGTTCCTTGACCGGTACTTACGTTGACAAAGTAGGAAAGGTTATCGTAAGGGCTGAAGACAGTATATACTTTGAACATGCTGTTCCCGAAATCAATCCCGAACATGCAAAGGATTTAGGCATTGACGCATTGCCAAAGGGATTCAACTTAGAAGGTGCTCACGTTACCTATCAGGGATATATCGAGGCTCCACAAGATTGCAACTACCATTTCAATCTTTATTATGCTGGTTACATGAAGGTATTCATCGACAATCAGCAAGTGGTAGAAGAGCGTTGGCGCACCGCATGGAATCCCAATGCGTGGAAGTTTACCTGTAACTTGAAAAAGGGAAAGCGCACACCTATCCGCATTGAATGGGATCCTGATGGTGGTGTCAGCTATTGTGGATTGCGCGTTGCAGTTCCACAAACTGAAGAAGAGCAGAACCGCCTGAGCATCTGGAGTGAGATGAACCGTGATTTGGATTACTATTTCATTGCAGGTGCTACGATGGATGAAGTAATCTCTGGCTACCGAACGCTTACCGGTAAGGCTCCTGTCTATCCCAAATGGGTGTTGGGATTCTGGCAAAGTCGTGAGCGTTACCAAAGTGCTGCTCAGATAGAAGAGACACTGAAGGAATTCCGCGACCGCCATATTCCTATTGATAATATTGTACAAGACTGGAATTACTGGAAGCTCGACTCATGGGGCGACCATAAGTTTGAGGCTTCTCGTTTCCCCAATCCTCAAGCCATGCTCGATAGCGTTCACCAGATGAACGGTAGATTCATGATTTCTGTATGGCCCAAATTCTACGATACTGTAGATAATTACAAGGAACTGGATGCTAAGGGATGGATTTACAAGCAAGCCATCAAAGACGACATTCACGACTGGTTAGGATTCCGTGGCTCTTTCTATGACGCTTACGATGCCAACGCCAGAAAGATGTTCTGGAGACAGATGAACGAGCGATTGTTCACCAAATACAATCAGGGTATTGATGCTTGGTGGATGGATGCATCAGAACCCAACGTGCGCGACTGTACTCCTATGTGGTACCGCAAGGCTCTCTCTGGCCCTACCGCACTTGGCAGTTCTACAGAGTTTTTCAATGCCTATAGCATCGTTAATGCTGACGCAATCTACAATGGTCAGCGATCTGTAAACAACAACAAGCGAGTGTTCTTGCTCACCAGAAGCGGATTTGCTGGCGAACAACGGTATTCTACCGCTACATGGAGTGGTGACATCGGTACAAGATGGGAAGACATGCGCTCACAAATGACTGCCGGTTTGAATTACTCTATGGCAGGTATTCCTTTCTGGGGAATGGACCAAGGTGGATTCTCCGTGGAGAATCGTTTCTCTAAGGCACAACAGATTTTCGACCAGACAGGCGTAGAAACTGCTGACCTCACCGAATGGCGCGAGTTGCAGACACGTTGGAACCAGTTTGGATGTTTCATCCCCTTGTATCGTGCTCATGGCCAGTGGCCACTCCGTGAGGTATGGAACATTGCACCAGAGAATCACCCAGCTTACAAGACCATCGTTTGGTACGACCAATTCCGTTATCGCATGATGCCTTATATGTACTCAATGGCTGGTTGGGCGCACTTCAAGGATTATACGCTCATGCGCGCACTCGTCATGGACTTCACCAACGATACAAAGGTTAACGACATCAAAGACCAATGGATGTTTGGACCTTCATTGATGGCTTGTCCCGTGGGTTATTACAAGGCTCGCAGTCGTGACGTTTACTTGCCCAACAAGTGCGGTTGGTACGACTTGTATAGTGGTACACATTATCAAGGAGGACAAACCATTACTGTCAGTGCTCCATACGAGCGCATCCCCGTATTCGTTCCTGAGGGTGGAATCATCCCCTTCGGTCCTGCTATGGAATGGAGCGATGAGAAGCCCGCAGAGCTCATACACCTTTATATATATAGTGGCAAAGACGGTTCTTTCCAACTCTATGAAGACGAAGGTACCAACTACAACTACGAAAAGGGTAAGTATGCAACCATAGACATTAACTTTGACAATGCCAAACGTACTGTTTCCTTCGGCAAACGTTATGGTTCTTTCAATGGTATGTTAAAGACTCGTCGATTCAACATCGTACTGATCGAGGAGGGCAAGGCACAACAACTCAACTTGGAGAATCCTCAAGGTAAGATGGTAGAATACAATGGCAAAGCCATGAAGGTAAAACTTTAATCTATAATCATTAATATCATGTCACAAAACAACCAAGGCTCAAGAGCCTACTTAATTTCAATTGTGATGGTCGCTGTATTGGGCGGCTTGCTATTCGGTTACGACACCGCAGTCATCTCTGGCGCAGAAAAAGGTCTTCAGGCTTTCTTCATGGAAGCGAAAGACTTTGCTTATACCGACGGATGGCACGGTTTCACATCAGCTTCCGCTTTGATCGGATGTATTATCGGTTCGGCTATTTCCGGTTTCCTTGCCACCAACCTGGGACGTAAGAAATCGCTGATTATAGCAGGACTTCTCTTCTTCATCTCCGCATTGGGAAGCATGGAACCAGAGTTCTTGTTCTTTGAGCATGGTAATCCCACATTCTCATTGCTCATCATGTTCAACATCTATCGTGTCATCGGTGGTATCGGTGTAGGACTTGCATCTGCTATCTGCCCGATGTATATTGGAGAGGTGGCTCCCTCTAATATCCGTGGTATGCTGGTTTCATGGAACCAGTTTGCCATCATCTTCGGTCAGCTGGTGGTTTACTTCGTGAATTTCTTCATCTTGGGCGACCATATCCAGCCGTTAGTAGAGGAAATGGGTAAAGGTCTTGCAGCCATCAACCCTGCCGCACAATGGACTGTAACAACGGGTTGGCGCTATATGTTCGGTAGTGAGGCCGTTCCCGCTGGTCTCTTCGCATTGTTGATTTGCTTCGTACCAGAGACTCCGCGTTATCTCGTTAGTATCGGACAAGACCAAAAGGCAGAGAGCATCCTTGCCAAGATCAATGGTTCTACAAAGGCAGCCCAGATACTGCAAGACATCAAGGACACCATGGTCGTAAAGACTGAGAAGTTGATGACATACGGAGCGTTATGTATCTTTGTCGGCATCATGCTTTCCGTATTCCAACAGGCTGTAGGTATCAACGCCGTGCTCTATTACGCTCCACGTATCTTTGGCGACATGGGCATGGAAAACCCGATGGTCATTACCGTCTTCATGGGTATCGTGAATATTCTCTTCACCTTAGTAGCTATTTTCACGGTGGAGAAGTGGGGACGCAAGCCACTCCTTATCTACGGTTCGTTAGGTATGGCTATTGGTGCCTTCGGCGTTGCCGTAACGTTCGGACATGCAGGACTTGAGTTCATCACCGCTGCCTCCATCATGGTCTATGCCGCTTCGTTCATGTTCTCATGGGGACCCATCACATGGGTACTCATTGCCGAGATTTTCCCCAACACCATCCGTGGCGGAGCCGTAGCTATTGCCGTAGCTTTCCAGTGGATTTTCAACTTCATCGTCAGCTCAACCTTCGTACCGATGTTCAACATGCACCTTACCGAGGGCGATGACTTCGGACATTGGTTCACTTACGGACTCTACGGAATCATCTGCGTAATAGCCGCTGTCTTTGTTTGGAAACTCGTTCCCGAAACCAAGGGAAAGACTCTTGAAGACATGAGTAAACTGTGGGGAAAGAACAAAAGATAAAGAATTATAACTTTCTACTAACGTTTATGTAGTAGATATATCTATCAAAAACCACAGTGCCGATTCTTTGGTACTGTGGTTTTATTGTTTTTCAATTCATTACTTATTCAGTGACAGGTCTTACACAAAGCCCGTAGTAGCGATACATGGAATTGGTATTGACCACCTCACTGCTGATTTTCAAAGAATAGGCAAAAAAGTTATAAGTGGAAAGTGACGTACTTAACCAATAACAACCTTGGTTACCTTGGCTTTGCAAGTTTGCAGCACTGCGATACCCAGTTGCTGGCAAGAAAATGCTGTTGCCATTAGGTCCCGTAAATTTAATGCCGTAAACATCATTTACGCTAACCCACTCGTGCTTACATTCATCTATCAGTTCCTTCATCTCCTCATTGGTAGGCATTCGCCACGTACCACCCCATTTTGCATGTGCCACATCGTATGAAGTACCGCTGATGTCGCCACCAAGGTCGTGACAACTCTTTGCCGTTCCGTCGCAATGGATATATGTGCTCCAGTCATAGCTTTCCTTTTTCTCAGTCTCTCCCCATGCGTAATAATCACCGAATTCCTCTGGTTTTGTAGCGCCCAAGTTGCAACTTGCCCACTTCAGTCCACTGGATAAACCAAGGTCTATCGCATTGGCTATAGATAGACCGAAGTCAATGATTGTCATATTGATTTTCTGCTCTTTCCTAAACTTCTCATCGGTTACGATAACTTCCACTGAGCCAATAGCATTTGCCTTTAATACGATTGACTTATCCTGAATGAAAACAGATGCAGCATCAGAACTTACAGAGACTGAATAATGACCACTTCCTTTTTCAATATCAACAACAATTGTTCCTCCAACGCTCATCTTCAGCGAGTTAATAGATAATGAAAACTCATTCCAATAGTCACTCATTACTGGGCGAACAGGTAGCCCTATATATCCGAGACGATAACTTTTTACTGGTTCAAAGCCTGAATTGCCAAGGTGCAAGGTGATTGCACTGCTATAAGAAGAGCTATTGGTATTTGGTGTTCCAGACCAAATATAACCCCCTCTTTCAAGATAGCTCACAGAGGATTCGATGAATTGTCCAGATAGAGGAATAAAAATGCTGTTGCCGTTTGGTCCCGTAAAACTCCATCCCTCCACACCATTGATAACGGTCCTTTCTTTCGAACAAAACATAATCAGTTCATCGATATCATCTTCGGTAGGCATACGCCAGTTACCACCCCATTTCACGTGTGCCACATCATATTGAGTGCCACTGATGCAACTGGAGAATTCCTCAATTTGTGAATTTATTCGCCAATCGTTGAAGTAATCATCCTGGGGATAGCTTTCCTTCACCTCTGTCTCACCCCAAGCGTAATAATCACCGTGTTCTTCTGGTTTCATGGCTCCCACGTTGCAATTTGCCCATTTCGTACCGCTGGGCAAACCAAGGTCTATGGCTTCGCCTGTAGGTCGTGCATTGAGAATTTGGTTCACCACCAAGACGGCATCGTTGATATTCACGTCACCATCATTATTGACATCATAGTGAAAAGTTTGAGCATTTACACTCATCATTCCCATGCACAGGAATATGGTAAGAGTTAATAGTTTTTTCATGATAATCCTCCTTATTTGTTTTTTCACCTTATATTATATATAACGACAAGCAATGGATATTTTTACCTTCCTACTTCATCATTTTAACTTTATATAACTGTTAAGATTCTCGGAAAGTCAGAGGGGTAAGATATCTCTCGCCCTTCACCTCTCTTTCTCTCACTTCTTACATTCAGGGCACCTGCCCTTGATGACATAATTGACGGTGGTCATTTCATATCCATCAGGTAAATCTACTTGAGGGATTTTTATGTTTTCAAAGCAATAGGTTTTATGACAATGCTCACAAAAAAAATGCACATGTACATCGTCATCATGCTTGTGGTTATGGCTATGGCATAATTCGTATCGCACGCCTTCTCCACCATCCTCGATGACATGCACCAAATGGTGTTCCTTAAATATGGTCAATGTACGAAAGATGCCCGACTTATCTATCGTCAGAATTTTATATTCCAACTCACTAAGTGACATGGGGCGTTCACATTCCATCAAGGCATTCACCACGACGATGCGATTGGCAGTTGGCTTGATGTCATGTAACTCTAACAATCTGACGGAATCATTCTTATTCATGGTTCAAGCGGATAAAAACAATCTATTGATATAGGTATCGTTTGATGGAACGCTTGGGTGTCTTCTCAAATTCTTCCGGGAAAATCTTATAATCGGTAACCTGTTCGTACTTTGCCACCAATGTATTTAGTGTCTTCAGATTGTTTTTCATGATCTTATCCATCTCCTCATTCGAGATTTTCCGTTCCATCGCATCCTGATAATTGGGATGAATCAATGCGATGATCTTACCGTCTTTCTGCACCACGATGCTCTCTTCCACGTATGGCAGGTTATTCAGTTTCTCCTCTATCTCCTCGGGATAGATGTTCTGTCCGCTCGGTCCAAGAATCATATTCTTTGAACGTCCACGAATGGTGATGTTCCCCTCGTTGTCTATCGTACCCAGGTCGCCCGTATGCAACCAACCTTCTTTGTCAATGGTCTCTGCCGTAGATTTAGGGTTCTTGTAATAACCCAACATCACATTATCACCTTTGGCAAGAATCTCACCCGTTACTTGGGCAGGGTCTTCTGAATCTATTTTCACTTGCATCCTGTCAACGGGGATTCCACATGTACCTTTCTTGAATGTCTCCCAACCCGTATAGCCAATCAGCGGACCGCTCTCCGTCATTCCATAACCAACGGTATAAGGCAGTTTGATACGGAGCATGAACTCTTCCACTTCCTCATTCAATGCAGCACCGCCAATCACCAGTTCCATGAAGTTACCACCAAAGAGGTCAACGATTTTCTGACGCACCTTGGCAAGTACACGCTCTCGTAAGATGGGAATCTTCAACATGAATTTCATGGGTTGCTCTTCCAACTTAGGCAACACATTCTTCTTGATAACCTTCTCCACGATGAGCGGCACAGTAATGATGAGCGATGGCTTCACGTCGGCATAGGCTTGGAAGATAATCTTGGGGCTGGGAGTGCGTGTGAGAAATTGGGTGTGGCAACCCTGCACAAACTCAAATAGGAATGAAAACAGCAGACCGAAAGCGTGAGCCATAGGCAACATACATACATGCCCATCGCCAGTTTTCAGTTCGATATGTTCCTTGGCAAAGACAAGATTAGACACCAAACTTCGATATGGCACCATCACACCCTTTGAAAAGCTGGTGGTACCCGATGTATAGCTGATATAAGCCAGTTCTTCGGCTTTCTCCTTATAATAATTGATTTCGTTGGGTGTAAGGCCGCGAGGATATTTCTTCTTATACTGTTGAATGACCTGTTCTTTCGCCAAAGACAATTTCCTGTTGTGCGATACCAACACCGTACCATCTTTGATAGAGACGATGATCTTGACATTGGGCATGGACTGTTCGTCTAAGTTCTCCCAAACGTTATCACCCACGAACAACAACTTGGCATCCGAATGATTGACAATGTTATGGATGTTTTCTGCCTTGAAATCATGAAGGATGGGAACACAGACGGCACCGTATGTCAATGTGCCGAGAAAGACAACGCCCCAATTTGAGCTGTTACGTCCGCACAGTGCCACCTTGTCACCTCGCTTGATACCCGCCAGCTTAAAGAGGATATGTATCTGCTCTATGCCCATTGCCACGTCGTGGTAAGTGAGCGTACCCCCTTTATAGTCTGACAGTGCATTCAGATTCCAATGGGTGCGGATGCTTTCAGCCACCAATTGGTTAAACGTCGTCTCCATCATTAAACTTTTTTGTTCACGTCAGCAATTTGCTGATTAATCATGGAAGAAAATTTCACGGGATTTTCTATATGCGAAAAGCTATTAGACACCTCACCCGTTGAAACAATCACCGTACCATAGTCGAGAATGCGTCCCATGATGCTCTGGCTGATGCTTACTCCTTCGCAACGACGGAGGATTAAGTCTAACGAGTTGCGTTTCACGATTCCCCGTTTGAGAATCAGTCGCTTGTTTGTCAACAGGTATTTCCTTCCCCCATGAATGTTCACAGCCCAAATCAAGGCAGCCAGAAGAAGCAGCAAGGCGAAACAACATTGCAGCATCAGTCCATCGCTTTCGGTAGGAATAACAAATTGCACGATGGCAACAATGACCAACAATGCAGGAAGCCAATAGATAATCCAATGCTGGCGAGCCTCATAGATAACCGTTTCACCATCCATCAGGTTTTTCTCGATGTAGCCCATGTCTGTCGTTTTTTAGTTAGCACTGAATCCCTTGGTGCTAATGGTCTTGATAACGTCTTTGATAGAAAGTTCTTTCCATCCGTCTTTCAACAATCGAGCGTTGGTCTCCAGCTCTGATTCAACCTCATCATCAGTAGGTTCATATTGACAAAACTTCGCTTTCAACTCTGCCAGCATCCAGCCAATCAAGGCTACTGACAAAAGGACAAACAATCCTAAGATTACAATTTTCATATTTCTCGTTTTTAAATGTTTACGTTGCAAATATAGATAAAATACTCGAATTATATGCCAATCCTATCAAGAAATTGCATTTTCATCGTTTCGCTAACCCATTACCACATCCAATATCATCATCAGCACAAACCCGATGGCAAAGCCTATCGTACTGAAATTACTGTGTTCTCCACTTGATGCCTCTGGAATCAGTTCCTCTATCACCACATACAACATGGCACCTGCGGCAAAAGCCAACATATAGGGCAACACGGGCGTAATGGCTGAAGCCAACAACACCACCAACAAGCCACCTAACGGCTCTACGATTCCACTCATGCTTCCTATCATGAACGAACGCCACTTGCTGTTGCCTGCTGCACACATCGGCATGGAGATGATGGCTCCTTCTGGGATGTTCTGAATGGCAATACCCAACGAAACTGCCAACGCACTCGCTATGGATATTCCCGCACTTCCCTGTTCGGCACCGGCAAACACCACGCCCACAGCCATTCCTTCTGGCAGATTGTGGATAGTTACCGCCAATGAGAGCATGGCAGTTCGAGACAAGTACGAACGGGGACCTTCTGGCTTATTCGTGCCAATATGAAGGTGAGGCGTAAGGTCGTCGATCAGCAACAAAAAGAACACACCCAACAGGAACCCTACGGCAGCAGGGAGGACAGACCATTTGCCCATGTCGTCACACATTTCAATAGAAGGGATTATCAACGACCACACGGATGCTGCTACCATCACACCCGATGCGAAGCCGAGCAACGACTTCTGCACATGGTCTGACATACCATTTCTCATCATGAAAACGAATGCCGACCCTATCACCGTACCTAAGAAGGGAATGAGCAATCCCAATGCTATCGACACCATATTATTAGCCTTTTTGTTTGCAAATATAATGCTTATTTCATAAAAAATTTCAATTCAACGAGTTTTTTTATGTGTATAATCAATAAAAGTTGTATCTTTGTGCAAAATCTATTCATTAGCTTATAAATCATATTAAAATAATTATTATATGAAGACAAAACACTTATTTTCTACCTTATTGGTATCAGTGGCATTGCTATTGCCACAGGTAACGACTGCTCAGCAGCCCAAGGCTGGGGCTTTCGATTGGCCTTACAAAATCCAAAACGGAACCATTATCACGAACGTTCCAGAACGTCAACCAGGACAAGAGTCTGTGTTAGGACTTGTCACTCCTAAACTGGATGTCGTGCGCGTGGCTTTCGTAGGCTTGGGTATGCGTGGTCCAGGTGCCGTAGAGCGTTGGACACACATTCCTGGTATTCAGATTATGGCTCTCTGCGACCATGAGCAAAAACGTGCTGAGGCTTGCCAGCAATATCTCCGCAATGCCAGTATGCCTCCTGCCGATATCTATTCTGGCGAAAACGGATACGTGGAGCTTTGCAAGCGCCCAGACATCGACGTGGTTTACATTGCCACCGATTGGATTCACCACTTCCTCGTTGCCAAGATGGCTTTGGAAAACGGTAAGCACGTGGCTATCGAAGTGCCTTCTGCCATGAATATGAACGAGATTTGGACATTGATTAACCTCTCTGAGCAAAAGCGTCTGCATTGCATGATCTTGGAGAACTGTTGCTACGACTTCTTTGAGCTCAACTCACTTAACATGGCACAACAGGGTTTGTTTGGCGAAGTGATCTACGTGCAAGGTGCTTATCGCCATGAGCTCAGTCCTTTCTGGAGTGCATATTGGAAGACGGGTGCAGACGATAAGTTAGGTTGGAGATTGGAGTACAACAAGGATTTCCGTGGTGATGTCTATGCCACTCACGGTCTTGGTCCAGTAGCACAGGTGCTTGACATTCACCGTGGCGACCGTATGCGCACTCTCGTGGCAATGGATACGAAATCTTTCAATGGCAAGAAATTAGTGGAAGACCGTACTGGAAAACCTTGTCCAGAGTTCCGCAATGGCGACCACACCACTACGCTGATTTCTACCGAAAAGGGTAAGGTGATTGAAATCCACCATAACGTGATGACTCCACAACCTTACAACCGTATGTACCAACTCACAGGTACCACTGGCTTTGCCAATAAGTATCCTGTGGAGGGATATGCTCTTTCTGCAAAGGATATGCAGGATGCTGGCGTAAAGCCTAACCATGAGAATCTTTCCGCTCATAGTTATTTAAGTCAAGAAGACACCAAAGCGCTATTAGAAAAATACACCAGTCCTATCGTTCGCAAATATGGCGAAGAGGCAAAGGAAGTTGGTGGACATGGAGGTATGGACTTCATGATGGACAGTAGGTTTGTATATTGCTTGCGTAATGGCTTGCCTCTTGATATGGATGTTTACGACCTCGCTGAATGGTGTTGCTTGGCAGAGTTGGGTTCTATCTCCATGGATCATGGCAACATGCCCGTAGAGGTTCCCGACTTCACACGTGGCCATTGGAATGAAATCAAGGGCTATCGTCACGCATTTGCCACACCAGAAAACGAAGCTCTGACAAATGCTTCAGCTAAGGCTTTCACCGAAAATCTGAAAGCTCAAGGTGCTAAGTATTGGGCAAAAGTGGCTAAGAAAGAAGCTAAAGCCAAGGCGAAAGCGAATAAGAAGAAGTGAAGAAAAAGAGGTGAGGGGTGAGAAGTGAGAGGTGAGAGATTAGTCTTCTCGTTTGAGATTCAAGCAGCCGTGGCTATTCTCTCACCTCTCACCCCTCACCTCTAAATAACTCACCTCTCACCCCTCACCTCTCACCTCTAAATATCTACCCTCTCAACGCAATGTTGTAATTATAGTAGTTTACGTTTCCAGTAATATCTTTCTCTACCTCCAGGAACGGTGGAAACTTCACAGCCTCATCAGCCGTAATACCTTTCGTTTCGAGTACCATCAAATTATTGATGGGTTTCATGTACGTATCCAACTCGAAATACTGTCCCTTCCATATAAAACTCTTGCGTATCTTGTGAATGGTTTGCCTATATGGGTCTGCCTGTTGCAAGAGCGACTGATATAGATTGTTGTTAATCTGTCGCTCCGTCTCTATCTGTTCGTACTCAGATATTTTCTTCTTGGTGGTATGTACATATACATACTTTCCATCCCACCCACGTTTGCGAAGACGAACCTCACAACCTGGCTCTGCCACCAAATAGGTTTGCGTTATCTCACTCACGATGGCATGGGGTATTTCTCCGTGCAACTTCACGATATACTTGCGTTCCTCCTCGATGGGTTGTGGCAAAGCCAATACATTGGAAATCTCTTTCAGTACCCTGTTGAGCTTCTTATTGAAATCCACATGGTTGTTGATGACACGCAGATGAGGATGTCCCGTCCATGCGTCAATCACCTTCTTGTCCAACATACGTGCAATCTGCAACCCCTTCTCGTCAGCACTCTCGTTACGTGAGGCATTGTTGCTGGTGGTATAAAACTGTTCCGCACCATCAGCAGCCGACACCAAGTGTAGCACGGCATCATACCTGGCACGCAATTCCGCAGTACTCGTACCCACGGCTGAGGTGATGTCTTCCCACAACTCGGCACTCATATATGCGGAAATGTCCATCGTACCACGGTCGCACACCAGAATAGTTGGTTCCGTACATTGTTCTGCCATGCGCATAAAGCGGTCTTCCAAAGCCAGTTGTATCTCTAACGTGGCTTTCTCTCCTTCATAGAAAAATCCCTTGTTGTCCGTCAGATAGTCCATCCCTGCCTGTGTAAACAAGGTGGGCACTTCAGGAATAGTAAACACTTTAAAACCGAGACTTGAAAAATGCTCGATGATCCTTACCAAAGCCGTCGTCTTACCGGCACAAGGTCCTCCCGTAAGTACAATTTTCTTAATATCTTTCATTTCGGTGCGAAGATACTAAATTTTTATCGATACAACAAGCATCATTGTCACTTTTTTCTACATTCTCGTTTGTAAGTGCAGGATTCGCTCTCATGCTAAACTCGCAACCACAATATTGCTGATTGTAGAAGCCATATTCTTTCAACAATTGGTTTCTCCTGTCCGACAATTCACCCTTTCTCCAGTTTTGCGCCCAAAACTCCGTATCTGCCACTGCATTTTGCGCCGCCAATCCCGCTTCGGTGATTTGTTCAATGCTCTTCCAACGCGACGAGGCAAGCGTGGTGGTGAAGTATCGCAAGCCCAACTCACGGGCTTGCAGGGCAGTGGCAAGGAGTCTCATCTTGAAACAGCGAAGGCAACGAGCGCCACGTTCAGGCTCCCCCTCCATTCCCTTGATTGTCCCCAACCACTGTTCATGGTCATAATCGCCATCTATCCACCTGATTCCCAAGCTGTCTGCGTGTCGTTTGCTTTCGTTTTTGCGTATCTCATATTCCTCACGGGGATAGATGTTGGGGTTGAAATAAAAGATGGTGGGACGCACCTCATGATTCAGCATCCATTCCACGATTGCCGACGAACAAGGTGCACAGCAAGCATGGAGCAGCACCTCTCCCGCCCCTTCTGGTATCACTATTGGATTTCGTTTCTTCTTCATTTCTTCTATCTTACAACTTGCTAATGATGAAACAGCATCTAATCAAATCGAATTTCATGGTTGCAAAGTTAAACAATTATTTGGAAAAGGCAAGGGTAGTTAGTAAAAAGAAGTGAGGAGTGAGAAGCAAGAAAGTGAGAAGCAAGAAGCAAGAGAATAGTAATGAGAGGTGAGAGATATAACAAACGTTTTTATATTGGTGTAAACAAAGAATATCCTTTCATCCTTAAATCCATAGACCATTAACTATCAATTATGAATTATGAATTGTCCATTATGAATTGTCCATTATGAATTGTCCATTATGAATTGTCCATTGTCAATTATTCCAACAAAATTTAGTTCGGATTTTCTTGCGAAATAGAATTGGGAGAATGGAAAAATGGGTTAAAGCAGCCGAAAAATCATGTTTTTCATCGTAACATAACATGTTACGAACGTAACTATATGAGTTATGAGCGTAACTATATATGTTACGAGTGCTAACTATATATGTTATGAAAGCCCAAAAAGTACCTTTTTTGGAGTCAAAAACAAGTAATTTCATCCAACTTCCAATACCATACAACCGCAAAACATTGATAATAAGCCACTTAATAACACCCAGAAAAATAAGCATTTTTTCCACCAAGTATCAACTCGTTTGAAAAAATGCCCGTATTTTAGGGGGTAAATTGTCAGTTTATAGGACAAAATTAGAAGCAAGAAAGTAAAAAACAAGAAGCATGAGATATGTCGTCGCAACTATGAGAACAAAACAGTCAAAGCTATACTTCACTCAACATTTTCACAAAACAACTATTGGAAATGTGTCACTTATGGTTGTCTCTATGCTTTTTGTTAATTATACCCAAATTCCACATTTTTTTGAGTTATTATATGGCTTTTATATTATTTATTTTTACCTTTGTATTTAAAATCTGACAATTCAAATATGAATAGCTTCCTCTTTGGTAAATCATTGAGTTTTAAAGTTGGAATCATTTTAGAATAAAGAATGGGGTTATTAGGCTATCATACTAGTACTTCCACACATTAGGATGCTGATGGTGATACATTAAAGTAATGTATTTTAATAATGATATTTTTAAAACCTAGGATACATAAAGAAATCAAACCTGGTATATTTTTATGAAAGATATAATAACACGAAAAGAAGCAGAAATCAGACTGAAAAGAATCTTTGGTTTAGACCATTTCTATGATGAACAATGGAGGGCTATAGAGCGAATACTTCGAGGAGAACGAATCCTTATGATTGAACGCACTGGATTTGGAAAATCTTTGTGCTACCAATTTCCTGCTACTCAGTTTGATGGTGTCACTGTCATTTTCTCTCCATTGATAGCACTAATGCGAGATCAAGTTAGAAGTTTATGTAAGAGAGGAATTCCCGCTGCTTATATTAATTCAGAACAATCTTATGAGGAGAACAAAGTAGCTATTCAGCGAGCTCTGAATAAGGATATTAAGATACTTTATATTGCACCTGAAAGGCAAGAAAACGACGAATGGATAGA
>Ga0310694_10000592_pt1 | contig 46453 bp, 41 predicted proteins | sample 174DNAGHGhighgp2_FD_203884 | JGI IMG/M metagenome (GOLD analysis project Ga0310694, IMG submission 203884) | Sheep rumen microbial communities from Palmerston North, Manawatu-Wanganui, New Zealand - 1742 DNA GHGhigh gp2 (v2) (version 2) | ecosystem: Host-associated > Mammals > Digestive system... | reverse complement strand
GGTGGGGGTGACAATAAACCGTCATCCCTTGAGCGAGGCACGAGCGAAATCAGGGGGGCTTCCAATTAATTACAAAGAAGATCCCTCATCCTCACTTCGTTCGGAGGGATGACGATAAAAAACGCGTTGCTCGGAGGAACGCCTTCACCATCTCCTCCCCTTAAACGGAGGCTTGCCTCTTAAGTCTCCCCCCCCCTTGAAGGGGGGAGGATTAAGGTGGGGGTGACAATAAACCGTCATCCCCTGAGGCACACCGTGCCGAGGTCAGGGATCTTCAAATTAAACTTAACAAAAAAATTACCCACAAGGTTCGCCTGAGCTTAAAAATTGCTCGCTCACTTTATGGATAATTTTGCCTACCTTAGGACAGAAAATTTTCGGTGAATAGAAGTAAATGTCTTTCGGGATAAATTTTAGCGTAGTCAAACCTACGTGAATTTATCCCGTAAAGCACCATTTACGATTAGGCACCAAAATTTTCCCCTTAAAATTATCCTAAAAGTTTCTTCCACCAAGTCTTTTTCTTAGTTTCTTCACCGGCAGGATTATCCGCACTTCCGGCATCAACCGATTCAGAATGCGCCTCACCCTCATCATTATCGCGACGAGAATAACGCCCTTGACCGCGACGGTTGAAACGCCCGCGACGACGATTGTTATTGCGCCCACGACGATTATAACGCTCAGATGAACGGGTATCTTCTTCCTCGCTATCGTCCTCAATATCCTCTTCGGCTTCGTCATAATCCTCATCATTGACCGGTTCAGCCGCCGCGTATGCCGCTGTTGCCGCTACACGTTCCGGACGAGCCTTGGCCACACGCGATTTTTCAATCCGATAGTCATTGATATTTTTAATTGAGAGGTCAGCGGAGATAACAATTTCAATCCCGTATTTTTCTTCCAAATCCGCAAGGTTACGCCGCTTTTGGTTAAGCATATAAACTGCGATATCCGAGGGGAGTTTCACCTCAAAATGATTGTTGGTACCGCGGATACCTTCTTCTTCCAAAGCACGCAAGATAAGGGTTGAACTTGATTCAGCCGAACGAATAACCCCCTGCCCTTTACAGAACGGACAAGTCACATAGTTGCTCTCCATAAACGAGGAGTGCATCCGTTGACGGGAAATTTCCAACAATCCGAAAATACTCATCTTAGCAATTTGCACCCGCGCGCGGTCAGGTTTCATCGCTTCCTTCATCCGCTTTTCAACCGCATGGTTGTTGGCAGGCTCTTCCATATCAATAAAGTCCACCACCACAAGCCCTGCAAGGTTACGCATCCGGAGTTGTTTTGCAATTTCATCTGCCGCCTCAAGGTTAGTCTTAAGTGCGGTTTCTTCAATATCCATTTCGTGCGTAGCGCGTCCCGAGTTCACATCAATCGAAACAAGGGCTTCGGTCGGGTTAATCACCAAGTAACCGCCTGATTGCAATTGCACCACCGGATTGTGGAGCTTGTCTAATTCCTTTTCCACTTGGTATTGCTGGAACACCGGAATATCGTTCGGTTTGCGACATTTGATTTTGCGCACCAAATTCGGTGACAGGATTTTAGCAAACTCTTTGGCATTTTGATAAGCCGCATCACCGTCAATAATCACCTCACCGATATCCTTGGAATACATATCCCGAAGCGCACGTTTGATAAGGTCACCCTCTTCATAAATCAACGCCGGCACCGGAGTAGATAGAGCTGAGTGGCGAATATGATTCCATGTGCGGATAAGATAGTTATAGTCGCGCACAATTTCCTCTTTATCTTTATCTTCACCGGCGGTGCGGATAATGAGTGACATATTGTCGTTTAACGGGAGCGTATGCATAATGTCTTTTAAGCGCTTACGATCGGATGCAGACGTAATTTTACGAGAAACACCACCTGACTTAATCCGGTTCGGCATCAAAACGCAATAACGTCCGGCAAGAGAAAGATACGTTGTGCAAGCAGCCCCTTTATTTCCGCGCTCTTCTTTCACCACTTGGATAAGAACGGTCTGCCCTTCTTTAATCACATCTTGGATAGTGGAGCGATAATAGAGCTTACGTGCGTAGATGAGTTTCCGTTGCACTTCAAGATAATGCTCAAAATCTGCCTCGTCTTCATCATTATCAAATTCGCGACAGGTTTTTTCATCATCATCAAAATTATCATCGTCATCAGAAGAAGAATTATCGGTTTCTTCGTCAACCTCTTCGGCAACAACTGCTCCGCCGATACCGGCAGCTTCTGCAGAAACCTTATATTTGCGAGAGTTGCGTCTGCCGCCTAAAAAGCGCGCACTGCGCCGATGTCCGTGGCGTCTGTTTGCACCCTCTTCACCTTCGGTTGCATCAGCCTCTGCCTCAGTTCCTTCTTCAGCATTTTCAACTTCAGTTGTATCTGCGTTTTCGCTTTCTTCGTTAGCCGGCACACAATCGCAATCTTCGTGTTCGTCACATTGACAAACCTCTTCGCCAGGCGTTACGACACCATCATCAGATTCGACAACTGCATTTTCTTCAGCAACCGTTTCTTGTTGAACTTCTGCCGGCTCTTCAGCAACCGTTTCATTTTCTACCGATTCGTTTTGCACGGCTTCGTTATTTTCAACCGACGTTTCTTCGGCAACTTCATCTTCCGCATTTTCAGAAGCATTTTCCGCGACATCTTCTTCGGCCGCTTCGGCTTCTAATTCAGCTTGGCGTCTGGCCTCGTATTCGGCACGCTTTTGCTCGCGTTCCAAACGACGACGCTCTTGTTCGGCTTTACGCTCGGCTTGGTATTTACGCTTGCGTTCTATGATTTCGTCAACCTCAGCTTCCACCTCGGCGCGCACTTCATCAGAAACATTATAATAATCAGGGTGAATTTCACCAAAAGCCAAAAAGCCGTGGCGATTGCCGCCATAATCCACAAAAGCGGCTTGAAGCGACGGTTCTATACGCGTAATTTTTCCGCTAAAGATATTGCCTTTAATTTGTTTTTTTGCCGTTGATTCAAATTCAACATCTTCAACTTTATTCCCATCCACGATAACCACACGGGTTTCCTCGGGTTGAGTATCATCAATCAACATTTTTTTCATAACTGTTATTTCCTAACTAATAATTATCGCCCCTTATGATTAAGCGATATATTTAACTTTTATGCCCACGGCAAACGGGGGATTCCCCAAGGTCTGCTGACGTTTATTATTCTTGATTAGCAAATCAGCGACTTTTTGCCGGATATTTGTTCGGTTGCTTGATATAAGCCAATCCTCATCTTTGAAGTCAGGACGGTATTATCGATTATTTTTTCCGTCGATGCTTCAAAATCTCCTTATGACCGAACAAATAACAGGAGAATTTATAATTCCTTTTTTTAAGAATGACAAGTAAAAAACATTATTCGCTCAAAATTTTTTTAACCTTGCACGCTAAACCTATTGACAATATGACACAACAGACATTAAAATAATCTCATACTGGAAAAGGCGCGCTAAAAACGCGTCTTTTTTTGTGGGCATAACTGCCCCGCCCTTGCGGCGTGAGCAACACCGTGCGTGTAGCACGCGACTTTAGTCGCTCCGGCGCGTTTATAAGACAAAAGAAAAAGGACAAGGTTATACTTTGTCCTTTTTCTTTTGCGCGCCGTATTCATTACCTAAATCCAAACATTATTAAAGAGGAGAAAAAAATGGAAGATCAAGAGTTTGATATGGAACTTTGGTGCAATCGTTTAATAGAACACGAAGGCATGGTTTTAAAACCGTATTATTGCCCGATGGGAAAATTGACCATCGGCGTCGGACACAATTTAGAGGACAATCCCCTGACAACAGAAGAAAAAAGGGCATTAGGCGATTACATGCACGGCATCACCGAAAACGGCGCCAAGATGCTGTTAAGACGCGATATATTGACTTGCCACGAACAATTAAAAAAGCATATCAAATGCTATAAAAGCCTAAGCCCCAACCGGCAATACGCACTGTTAGATATGTGCTTCCAACTAGGAATAAAGGGCCTAAGAAAATTTAAACAGATGTTAGCCGAGTTAGAAAAAGGCAACTACGATATGGCGGCTTTTGAGTGTATGGCCTCAGCCTACGCCCGCCAAACGCCCAAACGCGCCAAAAAAATGGCCTACATCATTAAAACCGATCGTTATCCCAACCAACATTTTTCTTGACAAAAAGTGTCTATCTGCTAAAAATACCCCTTATCAAAGCAAATTTTTAGGTCAAAAAAATATTATTAACTAAAAAATTATATAGCGTATGAAAACAATCGGACTAATCGGGGGTATGAGTTGGGAATCAACTGTCCCCTACTACCGGATCATCAACGAAATCATCAACCGGCAACTCGGCGGTCATCACTCAGCCAAGATTGCAATGCTGAGTGTAGACTTTGCCGAAATTGAGGAACTGCAAGCCAACGGTAATTGGGAAAAGGCCGGAGAAATCTTAGCCGATGCCACCAAGAAATTAGAGCTTATCGGCGCGGACTTTATCGTCATTTGCACCAACACCATGCACAAGGTGTTACCTCAGATTACCGCGGCAATCACCATCCCCGTGCTTCACATTGCGGTTGAAACAGCCTATGAGCTACTCGGTGCCAAGATGAAAAAGGTTGCACTTTTGGGCACCAAATACACCATGGAAGCCGATTTCTACAAAAACAAGATTGAGGAGTTTGGTGTTAACGTGATTGTGCCGGAAGAAAAAGATCGCGAGATGACCAACCACATCATTTACGATGAGCTGTGCCACGGTGAGATTAATCCCGCCGCCAGAAACAAAATGGTGCACATCATCAACAAGCTTATGGCACAAGGCGCCGAAGGTGTGATTTTAGGTTGCACCGAGTTAGGTTTGCTCATCAAAGAAAAGGACAGTCCGTTGCCGTTGTTTGATACAACAGAAATCCACGCAACCGCTGCGGCTGTTCGTGCTCTTCGTTAGAAAGGTTCCCTCTTTAGGGAACTTTTTTTATTTTAAACCTCCTCCCCTACGTCATTGCAAGACCATATACCAAAGCAATCCCTATCCTCCCCATCATACTCTATCTCCCCCTTGACGGGAGCTTGCCTCTTAAGTCTCCCCCCCTTAAATGGAGGCTTGCCTCTTAAAGTCTCCTCCCCTTGACGGGGGCTTGCCTCTTAAAGTCTCCTCCCCTTAAATGGAGGTTTGCCTCTTAAAGTCTCCTCCCCTTAAACGGGGGCTTGCCTCTTAAAGTCTCCTCCCCCTCACGAGCGATACATAGGTATCGCGAGTAACTTTGAGGGGGGAGGATTAAGGTGGGGGTGACAATAAACCGTCATCCCCCGAGGCACACCGTGCCGAGGTCAGGGATCTTCAAATTAAACTTAACAACAAAAAAATTACCCACAAGGTTCGCCTGAGCTTAAAAATTGCTCGCTCACCTTATGGATAATTTTGCCTACCTTAGAACAGAAAATTTTGAGGAGATAGAAGTAAATGTCTTTCGGTATCAATCACGCAACAATTCTCACATCTCGGACTCTTTTAAGGCGGAAAATTTTGAGCTAATAGAGATGGGCTTAAGGGCAAACAAAATTTTAGTGTAGATAGACCTACATGAATTTTGTTTGACCCGCAAACTCAGGACTCACGTCTCAACGGGATTTTAAGGAGAAAATTTTCGGTGAATAGAAGTAAATGTCTTTCGGGATAAATTTTAGCGTAGTCAAACCTACGTGAATTTATCCCGTAAAGCACCATTTACGATTAGGCTCCAAAATTTTCCCTTAAAATGATTAATGCGGCGAGCTTCCTGTCCATATTCAGCCTCCTCACCTCATCAAGAACTTTCAGCACCCCCTGATAGACCTCATAAAACGCACGCTTATCGGCACAATCAGCCATATACGAGCGCATAAACTTAAACATCAACTCCGAAAAAAGCGCCCAACTGTCTTCATCAGCGGCGGCACGCTCCGCCAAACTCAAAAGAAGCTCTCCGTCAGCTTTAGCACCGGCATAACAAATTTTTTGAATATCCTCATACATCAAAAGCGCATCATTCTCGGCATAACGCATGGCGCGCCCGATACTGCCGCCGGAAATTTCTGCCAACCCTTTCACTTCTTTTTCAGATAGCTCCGGCAAATAGCGCCTGAGCAAAGAGGCAACTTCTGTTGTTTTTAACGGTGAAAGAGCAAGCTTGGCACAGCGCGAACGAATTGTCGGTAACAACCGCGCCGGATTATGCGAAACAAGGAGCAAAATACTTTTAAGCGGCGGCTCCTCCAAAATTTTTAACAACGCATTGGCCGAGGATGTATTAAGGTCATCGGCACAATCCACAATCACCACGCGCCAACTGTCATTAAATGATTTCTTCATCAAAAACGACACCACATCGCGCACATCTTCCACTTTAATAACCTGAGAGCGCTTTAATGAGCCAAGCATATCATCATCAACCACCTCACCCTGCTTAATCGCTTTTAACAATTTTTTCTTATCTGTATCGATAAAATCGCGTTCCAAAACCTTAAAATCCGGATGAGATTTTTGTGCCACTTGAGCAAACACAGTCCCATCTTGCGGCACTTCAAGCGAAGTATAAGTTTTCCCTTCTTCAACAGATAACAAAAAACGAGCAATTTTATAGGCAAGTGTTGCCTTACCGATTCCCTCATCGCCGGTAATAAGCCACCCATGATGAAGTGCCCCCGAATTATACGCGTTTAAAAACAGTTTTACTTCGTCATCATGCCCGATAAGATAAGGGTTAGCATACGGTTCAATGCGCTCCGCCATTTTAATAGAGCTCACTTTCGTCAATCATCGGGATTTCCATCCCTTCGTAATAAATTTGTTCCTCTGCCGCCTGCTTTGCGACTGCTTTTTGCCGTTCAATTTGGCGACGCGGCTGCGGTTTAGAACGCAATACGATTTCCTGTTGCTGATTATTAGCACGAACCGGCGGTGTTGCAACGCGACGCCTGATTACTTGCGGCTCTTGATTAACCGCACGACGCTTTGCCGGTCTGTTGACCAATTCCGGTGTATAATAACGCGCCTCCTCATCATAATACGGCATATCGTTCAAATCTTCCGGTTTTAACACATCTTGAGCTTTCAAAGCATCTTTAGGCGATTCGTTTAAGAGTTGGCAAAGATACTTTTGAAACTCTGCAATTCTCGTGCGTTGCGCATCAACCACGGCCTTAAGCGAACAATTTTCGCCGCAGAACTTCGGCTTAAAATCAACACTCGTGCTGTCAACATGGAGCTTTTCCGCATGTTCGTCATAATCCATCATCACTTCCGGATCATTTAGATACATCACTTCCACAATTTCATAGCCCAACTCGCGCAAACAACTTTCTGTTTCTGCCAACGTGTTGGAAAGATATGCGGCATTATCATACATTCTGCCGTCATATTCCAGCATATCCGTTTCCAAAGACGTTTTTTCGCTTCTGTCGCGTGTACATCTGAGCACTTCGGCTTTATAATGCGCCACGGCTTCTTTATGCTCCGGATTATCGCCGTTTTTAACTTCCGCCATACGAAGCATCGGGTCAAACGCGGCACGTAAATCTTCGTTTCTTTCACGTCTTTCGTCACCGATCGGATAGTTAAACGAGCGCGGTGTATTGGCTCTGACCGTCATATCCGCATCATTTTGATACCATATTTCGTCAGCTCTTGCTTCATCGGGAACTTTAATCAGTTGCACCGGTGCCGGACGCACATTTTCCGCCTCTTCCCGAGCTCTTCGATTCGCACTTGTTTCAACCGACTGCACCATATAGGTTTGATTATGAATTTTATCTTTAATAATATTTTTTTCGCCTTTAAGCTCCGGTGCAAATTCCGGTTCAATGGCGCCGTTTCTGATAATCTTATCTCCAACCACAACCTCCGGCTGAGCATTGGCTTTAGGAGTTGCGCTTTTAATCACCACGGCATCTTCAATCGGCACCACTTCATAGGTTTTATTATTTATCGTTACAATGTTTGAACCTTGCTCTTTGGCTTTTTGAGCAATTTCATCTAAAGCGGTAACATCTTCTTTAACAAGTTCAGCTTTTTCATTAACATTGGCCGCGGTATTTTCAACTTTGACCGCCATCTCTTGTAACCCTTGGGTATCGGTTATTTTAACCGCACTCGTAACCGGCGCGTTGGTTTCATCAACGGCGTCCTGCATAACTTGCTTAAGTTTGCGCCCTGCCCCCGGCTCCACAATCCACATATCGTCGGCAATTTGTTCAGCATGCGCCGCCCCAATCATTAAAATTGTCGCTAAAAAAACTTTTAAAAACAAAATATTCTTCCCCATAATCAGCAATTCCTATACGATTTATTAAGAATTATAGGGGTATCATAAAGCAAACTTTGTAATTGTCAAAATTTTTTATCCGGCGTTGGGTAAAAGTGAAACCTGTGACAAAATGTGAAAAAGGCTTTACAAACCCCGAAGGATAATTAGATTAGTAAGAAGGATAAAACGATGAAAACATTAACACATAAACCGCTTGTTTTAAGCCTTGCCGCGCTATTGATGCTCACGGCCTGTTCGTCAGCACCGCGCAATTATGACTACGCTGATTTGGCAGAAGAAGTTCACTCCATCAAAACAAACGGCGGTGTTTATAAAGTAGGCACAACATATACGGCATTAGGGCAAACCTATACCCCGAGAGAAGATTATAATTACTCCGAGACCGGTATGGCATCGTGGTATGGCAAGGACTTCCATAACAAAAAGACCGCCAATGGCGAAACTTATGATATGCGCGCCATTACCGCCGCTCACCGCACGCTCCCGTTGCCGTCTATCGTTCGCGTCACCAATCTTGAAAACGGACGCTCCATCATCGCCCGTGTTAATGACCGCGGACCATATGTTAAAAATCGTATCATAGATTTATCGGAAAAAGGTGCCGAACTTTTAGGCTACAAGATGCAAGGCACTGCCAAGGTAAAAGTTGAAATATTGGAAAAAGAAAGCCGCGCCATCAAAGAAGCTATGCTGGCTGATAACAACAAATCCAAATTAACCAATAATAAAATAAATTACGGCTTAGCCCCAAAGAACACAACTCCGGCAGTCAAAACTGCCGCTGTAACCGCCCCACAACCGGCAGCGGTAAACCAGCCGATTGAAACAGGCACTTTCTTTGTTCAAGTCGGCGCCTTTTCAGACTTAACCAAAGCCAAAGAAATGGCAAATAACATGCAACGTTTCGGCACCGTGACAATTCACGAAGCCTATTTAAGCAAAGACGGCGTTTATCGCGTCCGTTTAGGGGCTTATCACTCTCGTGACGAAGCCTTGCAAATCTTAGACCGTGTGCTTGACTATGGTCACGCCGATGTTTCAATCGTTGAAGGATAATATTTAGGAGATAAAAATCAAATGAAACAGAACTTACGCCTCATGACTTTAGGCATCTCGCTTTTAGCATTTGCCACATCGGCTCATGCCTTTGAAACCAAAGCCCAAAATGCGATTTTAATGGATTACGAAACCGGCACGTATCTTTTTACCAAAAATCACCAAGTGATGATTGCTCCGGCTTCCATGAGCAAATTGATGACCGTTTATATCCTGTTGCATAAAATCAAAGAAGGCGAAATTTCCTTAGAAGATACCTTTACCGTCAGCCAAAAAGCATGGGAAAAAGGCGGTGCGGCCTCCGGCGGTTCCACCATGTTCTTAAAAATCGGTCAAGAGGTCAAAGTTGAAGATTTACTCCGCGGTATTTTAATTCAATCCGGCAATGACGCTTGCATCACTGTTGCCGAAAATATCGCAGGCAGTGAAGACGAATTTGCCGAACTGATGAACGAAACCGCCGAAAAATTAGGCTTAGAAAATGCTCACTTTGAAAATTCCACCGGTCTTCCGCATCCCGAACATAAGATTTCGGCAGAAGATTTAGCCAAACTTGCACGGCACATTATTAAAGAATTTCCGGAATATTACAAAATATTCTCCGAAAAAGAATTCACCTATAACGGCATCAAACAAGGCAACCGCAATCCGCTTTTATACACACTAAACGGCGCCGATGGCTTAAAAACCGGACACACCAACGAAGCCGGTTATTGCTTAACTGCATCTGCCGTAAGAGGTAACCGCCGCCTGATTGAAGTTGTTGCCGGATTAGAGAGCAACAAAGAACGCTCCGAAGAAAGCGAAAGCTTAATGACATGGGGTTTTGCCAGCTTTGACAACTATAAGTTCTTTAACAAAAATCAAATCATGGCCAATGTTCCGGTTTGGTATGGAGCGCTTCCCAATGTAGATTTGGTTGTTCCCGAAGACGTAATCGTTACCGTAAAAAAGAGCACCAAAAATAAATACGGTGCCAAAATCGATTATGATACACCGGTTAAAGCCCCGATATTTAAAGGTGATAAATTAGGTGAATTAAAAATCACTTACGGCGAAAAAATCTTGCAAACAATTCCGCTTGTAGCCAAAGAAGACATCGCCAAAGTCAACACCGTCAGCCGCTTTATTGCTAACTTAAAATATTTTATTTTAGGAAAGTAAGATGAGCTCAAACCGCGGTCTTTTCATCACATTTGAGGGTGGCGAAGGTGCCGGAAAATCCTCTCAAATCAAGCGTTTTGCCAGCTATCTTGAATCACTGGGTGAATCCGTTGTTTTAACCCGAGAACCCGGAGCCACCGAAACCGGCAAAGCCATCCGTAAGCTCTTGGTTGAGGGAGATAAAGATAAATTTGATGAATTAACCGAAGTTCTTTTGTTTTATGCCGACCGCCGCATAAACTTAACACAAGTGGTATTTCCGGCATTAAACGAAGGTAAAATCGTTTTATCCGATCGTTTTAATGACTCAACGGTAGCCTATCAATATTACGGCGCCGCCAAATTTAAGGATACCTCAATTTTGGATACCTTATACAATTTGGTAGCGCCGAATTTCAAGCCGGATTTAACGTTTCTTCTAGACATAGATGTCAAAAAAGGTCTCAAACGGAGCTTTGACAAAGCCGCCACCATGGCAACCAAAGAACTCCGTTTTGAAAACGTTGAAACCGCTTTTCATGAACGTTTAAGACAAGGCTATTTAGAAATGGCAAAAAAAGATCCGGAGCGCTTTCGTATCATAGATGCCTCCCCTGATGAAGAAACCGTTTTTAATGCCATTGTTAAAGCCTATAATGACTTTATCGCATAGCCCTAATTGATAACATTAACCGCTCGCCACACTTCATTCCACTCAGATTCATCAACATATTTAAGATAAGCACGGCAATTTAAGACATCAATGGTGCCAAGCCACGGATTCGACACATTACTGAAACGAATGGATGAATTATGCGCCGCCCAACTGGTAAATTGTCCATACGCACCGATGTTCCAACGTGATACATCCGGAAGTGTATCCAACGTATAGGTTCCGTCATCTACCAAATATAGAAGCGTATAATTAATTACATCAGAACCTGTCTGCATTATTCGCAACCAATAAGATTTATTGCCTGTTACTTCCACACCGTCAACTACGGAGTTTAATGCCGCAAAGGCAAATTTACCGGCATTAATACCAAACCAGCATCCCCCGATTTTAATCAACCGCTGTTGTCCGCTCAAATTACCATTTGTTTTGCACTTAATAATAACATCACATTCAAATTCTCGTTCCTCTTGATCAGGAAACGAATAGAGTGAATCCATATAACCGCTCACAATCGATAACACCTCAAGAGATGTTCCGGCAAGTTGTGCATACTTTATATTGCAATTTATCTGATAAACACGTTTTGTCGTATGACTGCCGATGCGATGTATTCCACAATATATTCCGCCTTCAACATCATTGGCCAGAGTTAGCAAGGGTTTACCGTTTTTAATATAAACATTATAATTTACCCCTCGTTTCGTATCGTCAAGATTATCCAGAATACCGTCGTCACGCACTTCAATATTTCCGATCCCGTCAGGATACAAACATGTTGTTCCGGCTTTAATTATCGGAAGCACTTGATAAGGCAATATGGTATAATTAGGCAACATCCCCCGACTAAAAGTCAGCATCCACTTGTTACTGACATTAGAAAGAGTTATATTGGGCATAGTATAAGCAATCATTCCCTTATTGATATTTGTATTCCCATCGGTTATGCGTGAAAAACCGAAACAATCATAATAAGCGCGCTTTGAGGCATTAAAGGCACATAAGCGACCGGCACGAATTTTTTTATTAAAAATCATTATTCATCTCCTAAAAAATTAAAACTATCCGGCGTCGGGGTAATTGACACCGACACATTTTCTGCTTCCGGCAACACAATTTTAAGCTCGACATTACCGTTATCATCGGTGTTTCCGGTTGCAATCGCACTCCATACCAAATGCGAACAATCTTTAATGTCAGCATCATTGACCACCAACCAATCTGCCGAAGTTACACCGACCAAATCATAGATTTTGACATTTCTACCGCCACTTCCGGCATTACCGCAATAAACCAAAAGATTGCGCAAATTCGGTGAAAGTGCGGCATTATAAATATGATCTCCGTCAGGGTTTACCGGCAACTCAAGTCCGTCAATCACAATCTCGGTAAAAGAGTTATCCGTTTTATCCCAATAAAAGAAATATACACCGGTGGTAGTGCCGATAAAAAGGATATTTGTTCGGCTGTCAAAATGTGCAATTGCTGCCTCGGTTGTAAACCGATAGAGCGGAGAAGATGCACCGATTGGTGTCACCCCGCCTTCACCGTCAGATACATAAATTTTTAAATGGCATGTGCCGCTGCCGGCTACATAATCAGTATCAGAATAAGACAAATAATTCTTATTATAAATTGTCCCATGCGGCTCAACAGCAAACAAATAATCACCGACATCAAGACCTGTATAAGCCACAATAAACCCTGCTAACGCAGAAGAACCGACCTCCGTAAAAGCATCATTTGCAAAACCAAACAAATGAAACGTCATATTTGTATCTTGCACAAAGAGCAAATTAGCATTTTCATCAGCTCCGTGTGTGGCATAATTAAACGCACGCGAAAAGACCACAGCCTGAACACTTTTAGTTTCCCAATCGTAAGAATATACCGAGCAATCAAGAGATGAAACGGCATAATCATAGTCGCCGAATTTTCCGGCATAATAAATATTATTTTGGCTGATATTATCCGCACGTGTTTCATCAAATATCAAATAATGTTTTCCGCCTGCCACAAAAAAATCCCCTTGCAAAAGTGAGCGAAACGTTACATTCTCTAAAGCATCTATTTGAAAAGCGCCGGCCAATGCCTGCCACCCCGTTGAGTATTTTAAATACTGCAACGAATTATCAAAGCCAGGTGCCGGACACACGACAATTGCATCATTTAAGAAAAACGGCGCCACATATGTATTATTTGCCGCAGCCGTTCCTGAAACTGTTGCCGTATAAGATTGTTCAACATTAAAATCCACCTGTTTAACAAATACTTTATCATCTTTATGAAGTATTTGTGATGGAAGCGGCTTAGCATACACAAGAGTTTCTTTACCGCCGACAAGACTGTTTGTTTGACCTATCATAAAAGCACTCCTAAAAAAAATTAAATTACGGGCACAAGTGCCCAGCCACCGCGGCTTGAGCGGCACCCGCCGTGTAGGCGGCGACAAAGTCGCACGGCGCACAAAAGAAAAAGGCATTTTTTGTTACCAAAAAATGCCTGTGCGCCGCCCATATCTGCTAAAAAACAGATACAAAAAAAGCGCCCGAAACCGGACGCAAAAAACCAATTATAGAGAAGTCATACACCGCCTCTGACATAATGTCAATAGGTTACGGGGGCAAACTAAAAATATTTTTATTATCCTATCTTCCCCTCAACAGAACTCTCATCTTCAAGTCTCCTCCCCCTCGTGAGACACATATAAGTGTGTCGAACAAACCCGAGGGGGGAGGATTAAGGTGGGGGTGGCAAAAAGTATGAACATTACACGACTAAAAGTTACCCACAAGCTCGCCAGCGTGAGAAATCGCGCTCGCTTATGGATAACTTTTTCCTATCTTCCGACAGAATAAAGTGATGCAGGTACCGCTGGCACAAATTTTGAGTGGATAGAAGCTCAACGTTACTCACCTCCCGCCCCTTTTAAGGCGGTAAATTTTGAGTGGATGGAAGCGAATGTCCGGTGGGGCAAATCCTAGTTTACAAAGAGGTAAATGAATTTGCCCCAATCCGGCCTCCATTCGCAATCAGACACCAAAATTTACCCCTTAAAACATACGCTTGCGGCGGAAAAAGAGTATAGTAGCCACCGTTGCGATAGCGGAGATACCGATAACCACCCAAAAACCGTTCGGGTTGTCAGCATAAGCCACCGGCACATTCATCCCCCAAAAAGAGGCAAGCATGGTCGGAATAGAAAGAATAATCGTGATAGCAGCCAAAAATTTCATAATCTGGTTTACATTATTGTTGATAATGCTGGCAAATCCGTCCATCATGCCTTCCAAAATGGAGCGGTGCATATCAACCATTTCTATAGCCTGCTTATTTTCAATGATAACATCATCAAGAAGCTCTTCATCATCGGCCGTAAAGCTGACCAAACGGGTGACGGCCGGCATTTTTAAAAGACGTAACAGCTTTAAGAGCACAAGATGATTATCTTTCAAGGCGGTTGTAAAGTAAACGAGCGACTTTTGAATCTCCATCAACTGAAACAACTCTTTATTAGAGGTTGTTTTCCGGAGCGCATATTCAATATCCTCGGTGCGCTTATTGATAATCATCAAATATTTCAAATAGAATTGCGTGCATTTATAGAGAATATTTAAGAGAAATGCCGCACGGTTACGCGTATCAAAAGTGTGTGCCGTTGAGCGGTTAAACGAGTTAAGCACACGGTTATCACGTGCACAAATGGTAATAAAGTTCTTTGCGGTTAAGATGAGCCCGCACGGGAGCGTATCAAAATTGCCCTCGTCATCTAAAAGCGGCAAGTTAATAATGATTGCCAAAGAATTGGGTTCTTGCTCAATACGTGAGCGCTCATCGGCGTCAAGAGAATTGCTCAATAAATCATAATCCACCTTTAGATGACTGGCGATATACTGCAGTTCATCTTCATTCGGATTGATAAGAGATAACCAAGAAAACGGGATAAGTTTACCTTTTTTGAGCTTTGCGAGTTTGCCGTTGTCTTCAGATTTATAGATTCTAAACATCGCACCCACCCCCCATATTAACTCAAAAATAGTGGTGCGGCCAAGAAGACTTGAACTTCCACGGGCTTAGCCCATAACGACCTCAACGTTACGCGTCTACCAATTCCGCCATGGCCGCACATCATCAAAACACCAATGAGATATACTACTTTTTTTTAATAATCAAGCATTTTTTAAGTGTGTGAATAAATAAAAGCAGATTGCTCAAAGAACAACCTGCTTTTTTAGGACATTTTTTTATAAAAAGTTACAATTCAGCACTGTTCCTTTTATTGAAAACAGCGGCAATCATACCTTCTGCCTTTTGCCTTCTTTCCATGCGTGACGGATCTTTAAGATCAGCTGTCATATCATCAGCCAATTCCTTCAAATCTTTGGTTCTCAACGCTTCAATCTTCAAAGCAACCAATTCTTTTTTAATCTGTTCGTCGGTCATTTCCGGATTTTCTTTCTTTCTGCCGATCATAACTTGATTAGCAAAGTGATCAGCCGCCTGAATTTGATATTCGGTCGGTTTTTTACCGGTTACTTCATTAACAATATTGGCAAAATCCACTTTAGCTTCATCAGCCTGTGCTCTTAATTCGTCTTTTGTGCTCATAACAGCCTCCTGTAAAAATAGTCTTTATTACCTCTAAAAAGGATTATATCATAAATCAGACCAAGGTGTCAAATAAAAAACATCACCAAAGTAACATTTTTTACTATCTGCATCGATATTTAATCAACTCATCTAAACCGCGACACAACATCCCCTTAACTTCATCATTAAAATAAAGTTTTTCTCTGGCGCTCATTTTGGTCGGAGCTTTGATTTCCTTTTCTTCCAACACAATCCGATACACAATCGGTAACAGGTTTTTGGAAAGCCGGCCGATAGCATGGCGAAACCGCTCTGCCGAATATCCCTCATGCATATCTCGCGTCACGGCAGGCGACACATCAACATAAATCTCATCATAGTCGCGTGTCAGCCTTGCCCCCTTTTGCCAAGCAACAAAATCGTTATAAAGCCTTTTACCGATAAGGAGTCTGTCCTCGGCACTATACGGTTGAATATATTTGCAGTTGACCAAATACTTGCGCTCAAGCCACCCCAAACGATAATATTTTTCCAACAAAAACACCGATTCTTTAGCTCTTTTTAGCGATTCCCTGCTCATGTTTTTTCCCCTCAGCATACACCATATCCAAAATCTTATCAAAATCCGCAAACAAACCGTAATCAACTGCGGTGCGATACTTTTTCCCCAACGTAAAATCCCTAAAGACCTTCTCACCCACCGCCTCTTTAACCTTGACGTTAAACACATAATCAACCGCCTTAACATAAACCGGAAACAAATATTTACATTGCCCGCGTTTAATGTCTTCTTCCATCAGATACCTTTCTGGAGAAAGCGGCAAATCATCTTTTACCACGCGCTTTTCATAAGGATAAAGATATTCCTTAAACTGCGCCACCGTCGGCACAAATTGCCCGTTTTTACCCTTGCGATACGACTTCAAAGCCTTATGAATATCCTCCAGTTCAAAAGGCTCCAAAACCTCCGCCCAAATTTCCTCATCAATTTGCGCGGGCTTTCCAAATCCGCTATACATTTGTTTTATGTTTAAGAAAAAATAGTCACTTTTATTTGTCATCATCGTTCTCCCTGTTGATGTCATATTTTTCCACCCGATGCATAAATCTGGCAAAGGGCAATGAATTATCGTTTTTCAACTGTTCTTCCGTGAGATTCAGTTCGCGCGGCACATTTTGCCTTGACAACGCGGATAACTGCACCGTTTCTGTCGCGGTGTTTTTCCCCTCTTTCAGACGATGTTTCAATTCGTGCCAATAGTCCTCATCATCACATTCAAGAGCATTACCCTTTTTCAGTGCGTTTTGCGAGCGTGCATGCCATAATTTAAGCGTTGCCTGCCAATTTTTAATCGGCGTTGAACCGACCATCCAACCATGTGATTCATAAAAATTCACAAAGTTTTCGGCATCAACGCTAAGCCCTTTGGCCGTTACATAATTTTGCACCTCATCCACACTCGGCGGCACAAAATTCCCCCTTTTACGCGGCATTGAAAACATTGAATTTTGTTCATCAGAAAATAAATTTAAATTATATTTATTTTTAAACTCAGATTCTTTTGCTTCTTTTCTTAATAACCGCCGGTCAACCGCAAAGTCAAGCGACGCTTGAGCGGATTTTTTTAAGAGTCTGGCCTTCACCCCTTTGGCACTCAGTTCGCGCATATGTTTCTTTTTTGCCAAGCGCTCTTCTTGGAGTTTCATAATATACTGATAAACATTACGAAGCGCCAAGTTCTCGCCCGCATATACGCCATCCAACAAAGCGGTTAAAAGCTCACCTCTTTCGCTCATTTCAAGCGTTGCCAACACAAATTTCAAGTCCACATTCAGCACAATCTCATCCATCTGCTTTTGCTTTCATTCAGAGGTTTTACCACAAAAAAACAGTCCTTAAGGGCTAAAAAAGTCTTAAAGCCCCACACCCTACCCGTGAGGGTAGAAGTCCGAATAGTCCAGATAGTCCGAGAAAATTGCTCGTTAAGAGCAACAAGAAGTCCTAAAAAATCAAGCCGACATAACCGGTTATATACTTTACGCACAAACAAATTTTGTCTGCTTGACAATACAGGATATTGCATATATTAGTTTTCATACAATGTCAAGAGTTATCAACGACTGTTCAAAAAAAATTTTTTAAGTATATGATACATAAAAAGGGAGAAACAAAATGGCGGATTTATTAGCAATCAGAAAACGTTTGGAAAAAGCGATTATCTCCGGCGGACACACTTTCCGCGAAGTATCGCTGAAAATCGGTCGTAAAGATTCTTATATCCAACAATACATTAAATACGGTTTCCCCAAGCGCCTGAACGAGCTGGATCGTCACAAGGTTTGCCAACTCTTAAACATTGCCGAAGAAGACCTTTTGGATGATGATTTGAAGCAAAACGGCATCACCGACACAATCTTTTTAGATGCCGAAGGGGCAAACGACGCCGCCAAAGATTTTTCCGTAATTGATATTTTGGCGCCGCGTGCCGAATCACCGCTTAACTTAATGACCATCGGTAAATTAGCCATCAATCAAAAAGAGTTTTACGGCTGGTTTAATGCCAATCCGCTTAACTTAAAAATCTTGCGCCAAACCGGTGACAGTATGGAGCCGACCATTGCATCCGGAAGTTTGGTAATTTACGATACCGAACAAAAAGAATATACCGGCGAAGGCATTTATCTCATCAATTATGATAATCACTTGGCTTTCAAACGGCTTCAAAAATACAGTGGCGAAGCTTTTGTGATTAAATCCGAAAACCCACGTTATCAGGATATCCGTTGCGCCGGAGATGAATTTGAAATTTTAGGGCGCGCCGTAAATGCCTTAAGTGCACGCTCTTTATAATCGGCATATTCACAAGCACTACATACATATTTATAGACTTGCGTTATGGTTTTGCCCGCTCTATATATGAATTATCATATAAACGGAGAAAAACCATGAATATACGACAAAAAATTGCCAAATTACAACAACAAATCAAATTGCGAGAGCTTACCGATGACGGGTATTTCATCAGCCGTCAATATCGTGAAGATTGCCGCGCCCTGTATGAGTTGAAACGGCTTTTGCAAACAAGACATTAAAACTGATTTTTGTCAAATTTGGTATTGACACAGGGCTCTTTTTATGATAAGGTGGCACCCAGTTTAATCATTTCGTGAAGCGGACTATGGAAAAAGTAACAATCATCATGCCGGTCTATAACTGTGAAAAGTATATAGACCACACCGTGCAATCAGTCATCAATCAAACCTATCCCAACTGGGAATTGTTAATTATAGATGATGCATCAACCGACAGGTCATTGGAAAAAGCATGTGAATACATGCACAAAGACAAACGAATTCACGTATCCTATTACCTTAATAACCAAGGTGTCAGCGCGTGCCGCAATTCCGGATTAAAGTCAGCGCGCGGTGATTATGTGGCATTTTTGGATGCTGATGATTTATGGTCTGATAATAAATTGGAAAAGCAGTTGGCGTTTATGAAAGAAAAAGACGCAAACTTTTCACACACGTCATACGGCTTTATCAACGCAGAAGGTGACGTTATGGACATCGGTCAATTAAACGTCAAAGATGAAGTCAGTATCAAAGATTATATGAAAACCACGCAGATTGATACCTCAACCGTAATGTATAATCGCAAACGTATACCTGATTTACAATTTCCGAAAGACAGGAAATTGTGCGAAGATGCAAGGGTATGGATGCACTATATGCGCAAAGGTGAGAAATTTCACGGCTTAAACGAGGTTTTAACTTTGTATCGCGTGCGCCCCGGACAATTAAGCGGTAACAAATTAAAAATGGCGATAAATACATTAAGACGCTATATCAAAGAAAAAGATATTCCGGCCTACAAGAAATTATTTTATTTCATGAGTTATGCCTATAACGGCGTCAAGAAACGCAGAATCAAAAACAACCTGAACATGCCTGAGATTTATCAACACTTTAACTGCCATAAGAAATAATACTTATACGGCTCACACACTATAAAAAACGTTACTCCCCTCGAGGCTCTTTTAAGGCGGAAAATTTTGCGAGAGAACCGTGGATGTCCTCCGAGGAGCACGAGCATACATAGAAGTATGTGACGCGACAAAGTGAGGCTTCCATCCGCGAGTCATATCACAAAATTTCCCCCTTAAAAAAATTTTTTCTTGACATTTCCACATTATCATCTATCTTAAAATTGTTCTTGGTGCTTGAAGGGCTTATAAGCAGAGAACAAGTAAAAACTGAGCCGGTTTGATGATATAAAAGATTCTGCAATCTTACTCACTTAGCGGCTCCTGAATATAAAGGAGTTTTTTTATGTCAAAATTCAAATATAAACATGGGCTTTCCATTATGCGTGCACAACCGTTTCACATCGGTCATCAAAAATTGGTGGATCAGATGCTAAAGGATTGCGAACGCGTGACCGTTGCCTTGGGTTCGATTCAAGAACAAGGCACGGCAAGAAATCCCTTAAATTACACCACCAGAAAAAAGATGATACAAAATATCTATCGCGATACGCCGGAATATGAACGGCTTAAAATCATCGGCTTGTTTGATATCAATAACCCTGCCGAATGGGGCGAGTTTGTGCTTGATTTCATGAAAGAGAGCTTTCCTGATTTAGAGCTCCCCGATGTTTACTATGCCGGCTCGGAATACGATGCGCACTGGTTTAAGGAGTGCTTCAAACATATTGAGCTGGTGGACAGAACCGACCCGTCGTTTCCGTTTGTCACAGGAACCATGGTGCGCGATATGATAAAGTTTGGAGACGCGCGTTGGAAAAACTTTGTGGACCCCAAAAACCACCATATTATTGAAGAATACTTTAACAAGAAAAAAGGTATTATTTAACCGCTCGCGTCTGCGTCTTTCGCAGGGCTTATGAAAGACAGACGTAAATTTCACCTGATAAGCCGAAAAGGAATATGAAAATGACTGATATTTTACTAAGAATAGATTTTCAAAACGATTTCGTGCATGAACACGGCGCTTTGAGCATAAAAAATCCGGATTTGATAGAGGCGCACCAAAAATTTGCGGATAACCTCTTTTCCACCACCTTTGATGAAATCATTGAAACTTATGACACCCATTTTGCCGAAACTTATCCGCTGACCACCGAAGCCTTAAGCTATCCGCCGCATTGTATTTTCGGCTCTTGGGGCTGGCAACAGGCCGCACCGTTTAAGCCGGAATTAGAGACAACCAAACTTTATAAATCTACCACCAACCTTTGGAACGAAATCCCGCAATATCAAAAACTAAAAGAGAGTTGGAAAGGTAAAAACGTTTATCTCTGCGGTCTTTTAAGCGATGTCTGCGTCAAAGAGGCAATGAACGGTCTTTTGAAAAAAGGTGCCAACGTCATCATCTTAGATGACCTCTGCCAAGGGATAGATAAACAAATTTCAGATATCATAAAAGAAGAAGTTTATCAACCTTTTATTGAAACCGGCAGATTAAAAACCATCACCACCGCCCAGTTCTTTCGCAGTGCGTTACGCGATAAAAAAGTTCAACACAATTTAGTTCATAAAAATTTAGGAGAATAGAGATGAGAAAAACCTTAAACACCCGCCCCAACATTTTGGCAACCGGCACCCCGCTGTTTTGCGACCTGTATCATTTAACCATGGCACAAGCTTGGTTTTTAGATGGCAAAGCTGATGAGATAAAAACCTCTGAAGCCTTTTTTAGACGTTGTCCGTTTGGCGGCAGTTATCTTTTATGCGCCGGTTTAAGAGAGTTCTCCGAATGGCTTGATAATTGGCATTTTGAAAAAGAAGATATTGATTACTTAAGAACCGAAAAAAATGCCGATGGCACACCCAAATTTGATAAGCGATTCTTAAAGTTTTTAGAGGGGCAAAAACTGAACCTGACCATCCGCGCCGTGCCGGAAGGTGAAATTGTTTTCCCCAATGAACCCGTTTATTCCGTTACCGGTCCGACCTGGCAGGTTGATTTGGTGGAAGCCGCATTGTTAAATATCTTTAATGCCGAGAGCTTAATTGCCACCAAAACCGCGCGCATGGTTTATGCCGCATCCCTTGACGGCAAAAAACGCCCGCTTTTGGAATTCGGCTTAAGGCGCGGACACGAACTCGGCGGTTTTTCAGAAACAAGAGCCGCATTTATCGGCGGTGCTTGCGGCACATCTAACACCGCCGCGGCAAAGCATTACGGCATACCGGCATCCGGCACCATGGCACATTCCTTTGTCATGAGCTATGAACACGAAATTGACGCATTTAAGGCTTTTATGCGCTTTAACCCCGGCAACACCACTCTGCTTGTCGATACTTATGACACCCGCGAGGGCATAAAAAACGCCATTGAAGCTACCAAAGAAACCGGACTTCCGCTAATGGGTATGCGTGTTGACTCAGGCGACCTCGCCTATTGGGCAAAAGAGGCACGCACCATGATTGATAAAGAAAAAGGCAATCCCTTATTTGATAACGTCAAACTGGTTGCTTCAAACGATTTGGATGAACACTTGATAGAAAATCTCGTCATGGTGCAAAAAGCCCCGTATGATATTTTTGCCGCCGGCACTAAGCTTGTAACCGCTTATGACACACCGGCACTAGGTGGAGTGTTTAAGACCAAGCAATATATGGGCAAACCGCGGATAAAAGTTGCTGAGGGCAAAACCACTATCCCCGGCGCGACCGATGTCATCCGCATTGTGCGCAATGATAAATACGAAGGCGATATTATTTGCCGTGCCGATGATAATACCCTTATTAAAAACGACGAATTGGCACATAATGTCACTTCTTATACCCTAAATAGCTTAAACGGCACAAAACTGACCTTCAACAAGGGAGAAGAGGCATACAAACTTTTGATAACTCTGATGAAGGACGGCAAGTTTGTGCATGAACCGGAAGCGGATTTAACCAAACTGCAACACCGCGCCGCAGCCAATTTGGCTCGCCTTGACTCGAGTTATAAACGTCTTGCCAATTCTCACCTTTACGGTGTCGGATTAGAGCAGGAATTATACACCATTCGCCAAAACTTGGTTAACGAGCACTTAGGGAGATAAACAATGGAAAAACTGTGGAACACCTTAAAAGAAGGACTTAAAAACTATTGTGATAACAATGGTTTTAATCAAGTAATTTTAGGCTTATCGGGCGGATTAGATTCCGCCCTCACCGCCGTTTTGGCAGCCGATACCTTAGGCGGTCAAAATGTCAAAGCGATTATGATGAAAACCAAATTTACTTCTGATTTGAGCTTAAGTATTGCCCGCGAAATCGCCAAACTCAATCACCTTGATTTTAAAGAAATTAATATTGAACCGCTGGTAAAAAACGAAACAGAGTTTTTGCGCGAGATGTTTGGGGTTACCCCTAAAGGCATTGTCATTGAAAATTTGCAAGCACGGATTAGAGGGCAGTTGTTAATGGCCGTTTCAAACCAAACCGGCGGGTTAGTGTTAGCATGCGGTAACAAGTCCGAGATATATACCGGCTACTGCACGCTATATGGCGATACCTGCGGGGGGTTAGCCCCCATCGGCGGCGTTTATAAATCAGAGATTTTCAAGCTTGCCAAGTGGCGCAACAGTCTAAATCACACCTTGCCCGAAAGTGTGATTACAAGAGCCCCGTCGGCAGAGTTGGCAGAAGGACAGATTGATGAAAATTCGCTTCCGCCGTATGCCGTATTAGATGAAGTATTAAAACACTTGGTTGATGAAAAAAAGAGTATCGCCGAAACGGTGAATGCGGGCTTTGATAAAGAGCTGGTAAACCGTGTTGACGGACTTATTCGCCGTTCGGCTTTCAAACGCAAACAGTTAGCAGAGATCATCCCTGTTTAACGGGCACAAGTGCCCAGCCGCCGCGGCTTGAGCGGAGCCTCGCGGCTTGAGCGGCGACGAAGTCGCTCATACGCCGCGCTTTAGCCCCTAAAAATTTTTTGTAAACAAAAAATTTTTGCGCGGCATATTTCATACATTTTTCTTAAAACCTCACCCATAAAAAAGTTCTCCACAAGGTTTGCTTGTGTGTTAAAGCACATAAACCTTATAGATAACTTCCATTCTCTACCCACCATTTTTTTATTATCATCTAACCCTTTGTTTTATCCACCAAAGCGCATTTTAAACTTGTTTTCTCTTTTCCGAAGTGCTATCTTATCTAAAAGCACAAGAAAAGAGAGAGAAAAAATGAAAAAAACGCCAAAAAAGCCCCAAAAAACAAGTTTGATAAAAAAAGCTCTGATAACCCTCGGCCTCATCACCGCGCCGATATTATCTGGTGCGACAACATCTCAACCGAAAACAAAATCTGCCACAAAAGCAAAAGTTACCGCTAAGGCAAAAATCAATACCGCTGACATACATAATCTAGACAGCACCTTATTAAACGATCCTGACTTGTTTTTGCGTCACCAAACCGATAACAAAGCTCTGTTAGAGGCATTAGAACCCCAAAACGACAGTGCGGAAATTCGGATTTTAGCACTCAAAAATGACAGTTTAACTGACAAAAACATAAACGAATCCCAACGGCTTAAACTGGATAAAAGTCTTAATTCCAAGATAAATACGTTGATTAAACATCACTCATTTGAAACCGATTCGGTAGAGCTCGATTCGGCGTGGAACAGACTTTGCTCGTTAGAAGAAAAAATGTTGCAATTCATCGCCCACTTTGAGGATTTAAAAGTCCGTGCTTATCGCGTTCATCCTAAAGATCCGTGGACATACGGCTACGGTTTTACCTACAACGAACGGGGAAAACCGGTCAAACCCGGAGACAGAATTTATTCAGTCAAGCACCTGTTATTAGTTTGGTCGCAAATTGTGCGCGGCGGACATACCGAGCGCCCCAAAGACATAAAACAATTAAACCAATGCTTATTTGGCGAATTATGCCAGATTTTGCCGATCAACCAAATGACCGATGAAGAAATTATCGCCAATGCCAGTTTTCGTTATAACGGCAGACCGACTTTCTTAAAAGAAAAAGACGGCAAATCAAACTATGCCACTTTGATGTATCGCTATGTGATTACCAAAGATAAAGAGGACTTAGATACCCTTATCAGTCTGCACGAAAAATATTGTCACTCGGCAGGAAAGGTTTTAGGAGGCTTGCAAAAGCGACGTGCGGTTGAAGAACTGGGGCTTAGCAATCAGGTTCGTTTGGTATTAAGCCAAGAAGAAAGAGACAGTTTACCGGAAGATTTACGCGATAAAGCTCTGGTTTTAAAAGATTTAACGGTTGGTGCGAGCCACGATTTAGCCTTATCGGTCATCAAAGACCCCGAAGAATATTTGAACAAAGTTACCGAGGTCAAAGGCGACACAATGGAAGTGCAACTTCAAAAGAAATTACAGAGCATACAGTATGTGCAAAAGCCGAAGCAAAAGCCCAAAGCGCCGACTAAGACCAATCAACCGACCAGTTTGCGCGTCCGCCGCGGCACCCGTGGAAAATAAAATTTTCTGATTTAATTCCCCCCCCCTTTCTAACGTCATTGCGAGAAAATCGTCAGATTTTCGCGGCAATCCCTCTAATGCATCATGCTGAAAATGTCATCATGAACACGTTTCAAGATTGTTTCAGCATCTCCTCCCCCTTGAGAGGATTTGCCTTTCAGCATCTCCTCCCCCTTGAAAGGACTTGCCTTTCAAAATCTCCTCCCCCTTGAGGGGGGAGGATTAAGGTGGGGGTGACTTTTTTTAAGTTACCCACAGTCGGCTCTGGCGTTAAAATATCGCCAGCCGCCTATAGATAATCCCCCCCCTATTTAAACTAAAAAACAGCTCTTAAAAGCTGATTTTGCAATGGGTGGGATAAATTATGGTGCTATCGTCGTGAGCCCACCGAGGCGCACGAGCGTAGTTAAACCTACGTGACGCGCCGATGTGTGGCTTCCTCACGGCGATATGACCATGATTTAGCACACCCCCACCCACAACGATTATTTATTTTTTAACTTTTGCGATTATATGATATTCAACAACGATTCTGTAAAAGGGAGAAACAATGCTGTCAAATGCCCTCATCGCAAGTATTATCTTGTGCCTATGCTACACGGTTCTGTTTACCGAAAAACTAAACCGTGCCGTTGCTGTTTTGCTGGGCGCAGGCGCCATGATATTGTTTGGCGTGCTCACTTTTGATAATGCGATAGCTGGCATTGATTTCAATACCATTGCGCTCTTAATCGGCATGATGATTATCATCGGTATCACCGAAAAGAGCGGCGCTTTCCAATATGCCGCCATTGTTTCGGCCAAATGGGTTAAGGCCAACCCCAGAGGGATATTAGCTGTATTGGGCGTAATTACCGCTGTGCTTTCTGCCTTTTTGGATAATGTGACGACAGTTTTGCTGATTGTGCCGGTCACCATCGAAATTACAAGAAAACTAAAACTCTCCGCCTACCCTTTTTTGTTAATGGAAATTTTTTCTTCAAACATCGGCGGCACGGCAACTTTAATCGGTGATCCGCCAAATATCATCATCGGCGGTGCGCTTAATTTAGGCTTTACCGATTTCTTAAAAGAGTTGACACCGCTTGTTTTGGTCTCTTTAGCGGCACTTATCCTCGCCTTTGATATCTTTTACGGGAGAAAATTAACAACAACCGCAGAAGCCAAACAAGAAATTATGGCAATCAACCAAAACGACTGTATCACCAACCGAGGGCTTCTTATCAAATCCTTAATCATTTTGGTTTTAACCATCTCAGGTTTTATCATCAGCGAATGTTATCATTTTACCAACGGCACCATTGCCATTTTCGGTGCGGCAATTTTATTGGCATTATATACCTCCGGCACCTCACATCAGGAGCGTGAAAACAAAACCGAAGCCGCCTTTTCTTTGGTGGACTGGACCACAATCTTTTTCTTTACCGGCTTATTTTCCTTAGTTTACGGTTTAGAAACCGCTGGTGTCTTGGAATACTTGGGAAATCTCGCTTTAGACATTGTTGACGGCAGTATCAAAAAAGCGACATTTTTGGTTTTGTGGTCATCGGCCCTGCTATCAACCGCCATAGACAACATTCCGTTTGTAGCAACCATGATTCCGATGTTGAAATCCATGGAAACAAGCCTTGGCGGACGAGAGGCAATGATGCCGGTGTGGTGGGCGTTATCCGTCGGTTCTTGCTTTGGCGGTAACGGGTCTTTAATTGCCGCCTCGGCAAACGTTATTGTCGCCGGTATAGCTGTCCGCGAAGGACGTGCCATTAACTTCATCAAGTTCCTGTTATGGTCGATTCCCGTGATGTTAACCACAATCCTTATCGCCAGCGGATATTTATATTTAAGGCACTTTATGTAGAGGAAAAGAACAATGAACTTCATAAACTCTTTAATCGATTCTTCCTCTCAAACCATCGCGCTAACGGCCATGGGTTTATGTTATATATTGCTTTTTACCGAAAAGTTAAACCGCGCGGTCACGACCGTTTTGATTGCCACCACACTTGTTATCATCGGTATCATCAGCGAACAAGAAGCCGTTATTGCCATAGATTTTAATACCATTTCGCTTTTAACCGGTATGATGATTATCATCAACATCGCCGAGCGTTCCGGTATGTTTCAATATGTCGCGATATGGGGAACCAAGCGTGTCAGAGCACACCCTTTAGGCATCATGATTATGTTAGCTTGGGTAACAGCTATTTTCTCCGCCTTTTTGGATAATGTCACAACCGTTCTGTTGGTTGTGCCGGTAACCTTACAGATTACCCGAAAATTGGAAGTAAACCCCTACCCTTATTTATTGCTTAACATTTTTGCCTCCAACATCGGTGGCACAGCAACCCTGATTGGAGATCCGCCGAATATTCTCATCGGCTCGGCATTAGGCTTAAGGTTTACCGATTTCATCTCACATTTAACCCCGATTGTATTTGCCATTATGGCGGCATTGGTTGGTATGTTCACCTATTTTTGGGGACCGACCATGAAAGCCTCGCTTTCAAACCGCGCACTTATTTTGCAGATAAACGAAAAAGACGCGATTACCGATTTTAGGCTTCTTTATAAATCGCTGTTTGTTTTAGGGCTTGTGATGACCGGTTTTGTCTTTGCCGAACATATCGGTATGGAAAACGGTTTTATTGCCTTATTGGGTGCGGCAATTTTGCTGTTGCTCTATACATTCCACCTGCCGCATAATGAGAGCGACAACAAAGTAGAAGATATCTTAAACCACATTGACTGGACAACGATATTTTTCTTTAGCGGACTGTTTGTGATTGTCGGCGCATTAGAAAACAGCGGTATATTAAAAGAGATGGCCGATTACTTTTTGGAAGCAACCGAGGGAAACATCAAACAAAGTGTGTTTATGATATTGGGCATATCCGCATTTTTCTCGGCAATTGTTGACAACATTCCGTTTGTGGCAACGATGATACCGATGTTAAAATCCATGGAAGAAAGTTTAGGCGGCAGAGAGATGATGATGCCGGTGTGGTGGGCATTATCATTAGGCGCTTGTTTGGGCGGCAACGGCACTTTGATTGGCGCCTCTGCCAACGTGATTGTGGCAGGTATCGCCTCACGTGAGGGCAGACCAATCGGCTTTGCCCGATTCTTGATATGGTCGATTCCGGTCATGGTGATGAGTATATTGATTGCCGCAGTATTTTTATACGTAGAGTATTTCATCTGATGTCTGTTTTAACCAAACTTTAACCATTTTGCGACTATATTACAAACCAAAACTTTATACATATTAGGAGATATTCATGCCTGCTAAAAAAACATCTGCCAAACCAGCCGACACGCTGAAGGAAAACGTTGCCAAACGCGCTGTTCAAGAGGTCAAAAAAGCCCCGCAAAAGATTGTAGAACACACCTTAAATGCGGCATTAAATGCGGTTGAAAAAGCCGCTGTGCAAGATGTCAAAAGAAAAGCCAAACGCGTTGAAAGAACAGCCAAAAAAGTCGCCAAGAAAAAGCAAGATATCATGGCTCAAAAAACAGCGGCAAGAACAAAAAGCAGTTTAAATAATGAAGGAGTTGCGATTGCCGTCAACACACCGGCTCCGGCATCTGCTCCCACCCCCCAAAAGACCGTAAAGACGCAATCCAAAGTCAATTTAAAAACCAAAATCAAAGAAAAAATCAAAGAATTGATTACCCCCGAAAAGGAACAGATTTTTTATTATGACCGCCGTCAGCAAGTGGCTTTAATGCTATTTTACGCCATTATAGCACTTATTGTTTACGGCATCAAAGAAATGCTAAAATTTTATCCGTCATGCTGTAACGATTATCTGCTGATTGCCTTAAACATCACCGAAGTGCTGATTATTGCGGCCTTTGCGCTGACGCTGATTGTCATCATTTTCAAGCCGACATTAGCAATCGTCAACAAAGACGGCATAAAGATTGATCACAACCAAACTCTTTCTTGGGACGATGTGGAATTAGCCGAAGAAAAATACACCTCGTATATCACCCGCCGCCCGCTGATTGCGCTTCATGTCACGCCGGATAATTTGAAAAAATATCGCCTGACCTTTATGCAGGTTTTATGCAAAAATAACGTATTTACCCCGTTTTCCATTCCGATGTATGCCATGCACCCCAAAGATGCCGAAGCCATCAGAAACGCGATTAAACGTCATACCAAATATGTAGATAATCGCAACTGATATCGGCTACCTTGAAATAGGGGGATAATGATTATTTATAGGTTGCGAACAATAGGCTTTGCGTTATAGTAGCAACAATGAAAAATACTTTTTTATTTTTTGAGGGCATTTTATGTATAAACTTCTGCTTAACCTGATTAGCTTAGGTCTGTTCATGGTGGTTATTGCCATGGTTGCGGTTTTAATCTGGTTTCGCTCTATGGGCTTTGATATTCCGGACTATAAAAATTTAAGCACTTATGAACCGCCGGTAACCACACGCCTTTATGCCGGTGACGGACAGGTAATGATGGAATATGCGGTTGAAAAACGAATTTTCGTTCCGGAAAACAAAATTCCGGCTCTGGTCAAAAATGCCTTTATCGCCGCCGAAGATAAACACTTTTATTCTCACCCCGGTATTGATTTTATGGGCATTATCCGCGCCATATTCACTAATGTAAAGAACTACGCCACCGGCAAACGCATGGTCGGCGCCTCAACCATTACCCAACAGGTTGCCAAAAACTTTTTATTAACCTCCGAGCGCTCTCTTAACCGCAAAATCAAAGAAGCAATTTTAGCCTATCGCATCAGCAACGCCTTCAGCAAAGAACACGTTTTGGAACTTTACTTAAATGAAATATACTTGGGTAACCGTGCTTATGGTGTCGCCGCCGCCGCCTTAAACTATTTTGATAAAGCCCTAAGCGAATTAACCATAGAAGAAGCCGCCTATTTGGCAGCCCTCCCCAAAGGCCCCAATAACTATGACGTCAAACGCCATTATGATGCCGCACTTGCGCGCCGTAATTGGGTAATAGAGCGCATGGAAGAAGACGGCTACATCACCGAAGAAGAGGCAAAAGTTGCCACCGAAAAGCCCTTAGTTGTTAAGCCCAAACATTTCGGTTACCTGAAAGATAGCGAATATTTCAGTGACGAAGTGCGCCGCTTACTCGCAAAAAGCTTGGGCGATGCCGCTGTGTTTGAAGGCGGTCTCATGGTCAGAACCACCATTGATCCCGAGTTGCAAAAATTGGCCACCAAAACTTTCCGTGACGGTTTAATGAGCTATGATAAACGCCACGGTTACCGCCAAACCGGCATCAAAATCAATCTTGAAGGCAATTATAAAGAAGAACTGGAAAAAGCCGAACTTCCGAAAGGTGCCGAACCGACTTGGAAAAAGGCCGTTATCACCGCTGTTACCAATACCACTGCCGAAGCCGAAACTATAGACGGCATTAAAGGAACAATTACTTTAAAGAGCTTATTATGGGCAAGAAAAACGCTCCCCGACCAACGCGTCAGCATTCCGCCTAAGAAAGTTCAAGAGGTCTTAAACAAGGGCGATGTCGTTTATATTGAACAAATTAAAGACGGCGTATTTGAGCTCCGCCAAGTTCCGGATGTTGAAGGTGCCATGGTGGTGATGAGCCCGCACAACGGTAAAATCTTAGCCATGGTCGGCGGTTTTTCGTTTAATAAATCTCAGTTCAACCGCGCCACACAAGCCTATCGCCAAACCGGCTCCACCTTTAAGCCGATTGTTTATGTTGCAGCGTTAGAAATCGGCTATTCACCGACCGATTTGATTTTGGATGCGCCGTTTGTGCTTGACCAAGGTCCGGGGTTGCCGTTGTGGAAACCGTCAAACTATTCCAAAGGCTTTTCAGGTTTGACCACGCTTCGCCAAGGTATCGAAAAATCCAAAAACCTCATGACCGTTCGTTTAGCGCAAGACATCGGCATGAATCGCGTGGCGGATATGGCTCGTCGCTTAGGCGTAACCGAAAATTTACCTCAGTTGCTCTCTATGTCTTTAGGCGCCAACGACACACGTTTGATTGATATGGTAACCGCTTATGCAGTGTTTGTTAACGGCGGTTATAAAGTTTCGCCTTATCTGATTGAGCAAATCCAAGACCGCTACGGTAAAAGCTTATATAAAAATAATTCCGTGCATTGTATCGGTTGCAAAGTTGCACACTTTGATGAAACTGCCGGTGTGCCGGAAATCACCGATGACCGCAAGCGCGTTATTGACGAGTTGACCGCCTATCAAATGGTTTCAATTTTGCAAGGCGTGGTGCAAAGAGGAACCGGCTCCAGACTTTCACAATTAAAAAAGAATTTAGCCGGCAAGACAGGCACCACAAACGAAAACAAAGACGCATGGTTTATCGGTTTTTCACCGGATATGGTGGTAGGGATTTACGTCGGCTTTGACGAGCCGAGAACATTAGGACGGATTGAAACCGGTGCCGCCGCGGCTTTACCGATATTCTATGACTTTATGAAAGAAGCCTTAAAAGACAAGCCCAATTTGGAATTTCGTGTGCCGGAAGGGATAAAGTTTGTGCGTATCAATCCGCATACCGGCAGACAAGCTGGCCTAAACGACCGCGTTGTCATTATGGAAGCTTTGAAACCGGATTTCCGCTTTGGAGATAACAGTCGCGTCATCGGCGACGACGGTCGCTCCATGTTAGATGCCGAAACAAGCGCCGAAGACCGTAAATTTGACTTAGGTTCGGAATACTAGGCTTAAAATCATGATAAAAGATTTAACCAAAGGTGCTGTGTTGCCGATAATATTGCTGTTTTCGCTCCCGATTCTTATCGGAAACGTCTTTCAGCAGTTTTATCAATTGGCTGACATTTTTATTGTCGGAAGACTTTTGGGAAACAACGCATTGGCGGCAGTCGGCGCCTCTGCCCCGATATATTTTGTGTTCTTAATCATTGCTTTCAGTTTCACCGGTGGTCTGACCGCCGTAACCGCCCAGAGGTTCGGCGCCAAAGATGAAGCAGGTGTCAGATCATCCGTCACCCACTCTATCCGCGCCAGTATCGTTTTAAGTCTCATTTTAATGAGCTCTTTATTGTTCTTTTTACACCCCGTGATGCATATTTTAAATGTACCGGATTCAATATATGAAGATTCATACAACTTCATTTTCATCTTAGGCATGGGTATGTTTTTGATGATAGGCTTCAACCTTTTATCCGGCTTTATCCGCGCCTTGGGAGACAGTCGCTCGCCTCTGTATTTCTTAATTTTTACCTCGGTCTTAAACATCATCTTTAATTTTGTGCTGATAAAATATTGCCGAATTGGCGTCATCGGCTCGGCATTGGGAACAGTCACGGCAATGGCGGTGTCTGTGATTTGTTGCATTTTATATATCCGAAAAAATTATCCGATTCTGCACCTCAAAAAAGCGGACTGGAAATACGATAAAAAATTCATGCGCGAACACTTACATATTGCTGTTCCGATGTCTATCCAATTTTCAATATTATCATTAAGCATCATGGTGATACAGGCTGTCTGCAATTCGTTTGGCGAAAACATCATCGTCGGCTTTACGATTGCCTTAAGAGTAGAGCAATTAGCCACCCAACCGCTGTTGGCATTAGGCTTGGCAATTGCCACCTTTGTGGCGCAAAACTACGGCGCAAAAAAGATGGCAAGAATAAGAAAAGCCGTCAGACAAACATCGCTGGTATCCCTTATTTTCAGTTTAGCGGCAAGTTTATTGATGTTCACTTACGGTGAAAAATTGATTGGCAGTTTTTTAAGCGAAAAAAATAGCTTAGCCATGAAAGTTGGCGCATCGTATCTTGCGGTCAGTATGATGTTTTACTTCTTCTTAGGCATGATATTTATCTTAAAAAACACACTTCAAAGCATGAGCAAACCGTTTTATCCGGTATTATCCGGTTTCATAGAGTTAGGCATACGTTCATTTGCGGCAATCATTTTGGCAGAAAAAATGAGTTACGCCGGAATATATTGGGCATCACCATTGGCATGGCTTGGCGGCTCAACCTGCGTCTTTATCGGCTACTACATAAACGTCTATAGGAAAGGTGCAGGACAAGTCCTGCTGCCGTCCGCATAGGACCGCCCGACCGCGTAGGTCTGCAACTTTAGTTGCACAAGGCGCGCCGAGCAAAAACTCAAAATAATTTTTTATTGTTCAGATAATATTAACCAAATCCTCTCTATAGTGTCAGTAATGCTACTCAGGGGAGGAAATCTTTATGGGCAATTATAATTTAAATAAGATATTAAATACGATAATTAACGCGGATTGCGTCGAAGCAATGAAAAAAATTGCCGATAATTCGATTGACGTTATTTTTGCCGATCCGCCGTATAATCTACAGTTAGGCGATGCGCTCAAACGCCCTGATAACACTGATGTTAAAGGTGTTTATGAAGAGTGGGACAGCTTTGAAAGCATTGCCGAATATGACCGCTACACAAAAGCATGGATGAATGAGGCGCGCCGAATTTTAAAAGAAGACGGCACCATATGGGTAATCGGTTCATACCATAATATCTTTCGCGTCGGCTATATCATGCAGGACTTAGGCTTCTGGATACTAAACGATATTATTTGGAACAAGACCAATCCGATGCCCAATTTCAAAGGCACCCGCTTTACCAACGCTCATGAAACACTAATTTGGGCAACCAAAAACCCCAAAGCCCATTATACCTTTAATTATGAAGCGATGAAAGCCCTAAATGACGATGTGCAAATGCGCTCCACATGGGAAATTCCGTTATGCACCGGTAATGAACGCCTAAAGAATAAACAAACCGGCGAAAAATTGCACCCCACCCAAAAACCCGAAGCCCTGTTATATCGGGTCATTTTATCCTCAACCAATGTGGGAGACATTGTTTTAGATCCGTTTTTCGGCACCGGCACCACGGGTGCGGTTGCCAAGCGTATCGGGCGCAATTTTATCGGTATAGAAAAAGATAAAACTTATATTGAAGGAGCAATCGAGCGGATTAAGAATGTCAAACCGACCACCGATTCGCAAGCGCTTGAATTTACCTGCAAGAGAAAGGCACCCAAAGTTCCGTTCGGTGCAGTAATAGAAAGGGGCTTGATTTCTCCGGGAGATGTGTTATACGATGAAAAGAAGAAGATAAAAGCTGTCGTTCGCTCAGACGGCACCTTACGGTTCAAGAACGAAATCGGCTCAATACACCAAATCGGCGCATTGGCACAAAACTCCGTAACTTGCAACGGCTGGGTATATTGGCACTTTTTAAATGACAAAAAGAAACTCGTTTGCATTGATGAGTTAAGAGAATTTATCAGAGCCGAAATGGGCTATGTAGGAGAATAAATGAAACAGTTTGCGGGACTGCCCAATAAAACAAAAAATAAAAAAAACGGTGTCAGACCGACCTATGCTCCGGCAGAAGCCACTGCGCTTGCTAAAGAGACGTATGCCGCCATTGATTTAGGGACAAATTCTTGTCGTTTGGTCATTGCCACCCCGACAACCACTTCATTTCGTGTCGTTGAAACATATTCCAAAGTTGTGCGTTTGGGCGAAGGGATTATCCAAGATAACGAGTTATCACAAGCCGCGATGAAAAGAACTCTGCAAGCCTTAAAGGTCTGCCGTGGGGTAATAGATGAATACGCGCCGATTGTATCATCTCGTTTTGTAGCCACAGCCGCCTGCAGACGAGCCAAAAACGTTGCCCAATTTGTAGAGATGGTCAAAAAAGACGCAAGGATAGATTTAGAAGTTATTTCGCCTAAAGAAGAAGCCAGATTATCGGTTGTCGGCTGCCTGCCTTTATTAAACCGCAACATCAAACGCGCCTTAGTATTTGACATCGGGGGCGGTTCCACCCAAATTTCATTGGCAAGAGTAACCGAAAACGGCAAAACCTTTGTTGAGGGCTTTGTATCACTACCCTATGGCGTGGTCACGATTTCTGAGGCCTTTGCCGGACATGAGATGAACACGCTGGAGTATTCCACCGTATTGGAACGCACACAGGACATATTGGCAGAATTTGAAGAAAAATATCAGATACGCGAAGCCATACAGAACCAAGAAATCCAAGTTATCGGCACATCAGGAACGGTAACGGTGATAGGTGCGGTTCACTTGAAATTACCGAGATACAATCGCTCGGCGGTTGACGGTGTGGCCATATCTGCGCCGGATATCCAAAATACAATTAACCGGATTAAGACCATGGGACCGGAAGGAAGATATAAACACCCATGTATCGGGCAATCTAAGTCTGATTTAACCCTTGCCGGTTGTGCTATTATTGAAGCCCTAACCACATTTTGGCCGATATCGGAAATAACGGTTGCCGACCGCGGTATCAGAGAAGGCATATTATTGGATTTAATGCGTCAACATCGCCAACAAAATAACAACGGCGGATATAAAAAATTTCACCACAAGAAAAAACACGGACATCGGCGTTTTCCGTATGACAGGAGAAAAGATAAGGGTGCGTCGCACCCCGCCCCCACGGCGTAAGTGGCACCGTGCGTGTAGCACCGACGAAGTCGCTCCGGCGCGCAATACAAAACATAAAAATATGGGACAAGATTTTATCCTGTCCCATATTTTTATGCGCGCCGTATTTTTATTTCCCCCAAAGTTACCCACAAGGTTTGTTTGTGTGTAAAGGCGCATAAACCTTATGGATAACTTTGCTTAGAATAAAATGCTTACCTTTTATATCTCCTCCCCCTTGAGGGGGGAGGATTAAAGTGGCGTTGCCACTGATTACACTTTAGCACCCCCTCCTAAAAAAGAAAAGGCCTGACGGATAAACCGCCAGCCCTTTTCTTAATACGCATGCCGCGTAAAATAATAATCAAACACTTCCAAACACTTTTTATGTAGCAACTCCAACGCCTCACGGCACATCGTATGAAACGCAACATACTTCTTAATCGTATCCGGCGAACACATTTTCACCATCTCCACCTCAGCCTCCTGACACATGCCGTGTTCGGGGGTAAAGCGACTGATAAAGGCGTTAATGATTTCGCTGTTACCGCGTTGCATCAGCACCACCTGCGCCTCATCAGAGAGCCAACAGCTCTTGATGAATTTAATGGCTGTTTCAACCGAAGCATGGCGGACAAATACCACGTCGTCCTGCTGACAGAACTGCATCAGGCAATCATCCATTCCTTTTAGGGAAAGCGCCTTAAACAGAGCGGGCTCCCATTTCTGGTCAAAGCGATAACCGGCCTGACCGTAGAGGGATGAGACATGAATCTTCAGCAAATATGCATCGAAGTTGCGGGTAATCACAAACTCCTGCGCTTTGGGGAAAAGCGGTGAACACATCAACATAAACTCGGTTGTCAGCGCGTTGAAATCCTCTAAGACGGCAACCTGCAATTCCTCTGACAAAATCGCCTCATCGGCAAAATTCTTCCTGATGTCATCAATGTCATGTTTCTTGGCCAATTTCTTGAACTGACGATGCTGACGCGAGAGAATGGCTTTTAAGGCTTTCACCTTATGTTCCTCAATCACCACCTTAATTACCTTATCGCTGATAAAATAGCCTTTGGCAACATAGGCAATAAACAGCGAACTGTTCTCGTTATGCAACAATTTCAAGACCTGTGCTTCTTTGTTAAGCTTAGTTTTTGAGATGTGCATACGAATCATCTCAGGATTAGCATGGCTTAACAGATAATCAACATCATCAAAGAAATGCATTTGCGTAAAGTCTGACGCCACCGCGGTCATTTTGTTATCAATCACATACTTCTGAGCTCCCCACGGCAAACCATAGCGATTGATATACGAGCGACGCATGGGCTCTGACGCCACATTCAAAAACAGTTTCACCGCTTCATCGCTAAACGGAAACTTTTTAAAGTAGGCCATAACGGCAAGTTCATTGTCAGCTTGCGCCAACAGCAATTTCTCATCGGGAAAATTTAACGGTTTCCCGTCGGGAAGAGCCTCAAAATAGCTCTTCAGCTCATCAACGTTACGACGTTTGATGAGCGCCTGAAATTTCCTATCCATAACAATTAAAGACAAAAATTAATTTTATACACAAAAAAATTATTGACTAATTGATAATATAGTGCTAATTTTTGGTTAGTCAACAGAAATTTTCTTCTGTTTTGTCAAATGAGAATTTACAAAAAGGCAAATCGTTAAAGGAGCCTAAGAATGTTAAAAAGAACCAGTTTAATTTTATGTCTGCCGCTTATCTTTTCGGCATGCACACGTGAAGTTTATCTGCAAAAAGTACCGTGCACGGAATGCGGTTGTCCGGATGTTGTTTGTCCGGAACCGACACCGGATTGTTGTATGGAAGTTGCCGAGCAGACAGAAATTCAGGTTTTCCGCGTATATGATGCACCGATTCAACCGGTTGTTTATCAGCCTTGTGTAGAGTATGTTCCGGTATCCCCTTGCACCACATGCCAAGTTGTTCCGGTTGCAACCACACCAAGCACAACAACTGTTACCACCACAACCACTATTACGGATTACTAAGGTAACGAATCAAAGTAAATTTAAAGCGCGGCGAAAGTCGCGTTTTTTTGTGCCTCAAATTTTCCTCATGCTTGACGTTTGTTTTCCCTATTCCTATAATACCACAAATATCAAATCAGGAGATTGAGATGAAACACATTTTGCCGATACTTATTTTGTGCCTTGTTCCGTTTATGGCAAATGCACAACAAAAAATCGAAAACAATCGCATTATTACCGAGCCGGCCACGGAAGAACATCTGTCAAACGATAAAATCTATTTCTTTGCCCATTCGATGTGCATGAACTGCAAAGAGCCGTTTATGTATTTGGCGCAAAACCATGCGGATTTGAATATTCCCATTACCGATATGAAATTTCATCACAATTTTGAGCTCTATAAGGAGTGCGTCAAAAAGTTCAACATCCCCAATAACGAATTGCGTCTTCCTTTGATTTGCATGGGAGATAATTACATTATGGGCTGGGATGAAACCGCCCCCGGACGCTTTAGAGAATACCTTAAAAATTTCCAAAACAAGGAGCACTCCGCTGATGTTAAGTGATATAGAAATAGCTAACGCCGCCACACCTTTTGAGATTGCAAAAATCGCTAAGAAATTAGGCTTAAAAACCGCGGATATTGAACCCTACGGACATGATAAAGCCAAAATTGCCCGCCCCACCTTGGAGCGAATTAAAAAGAATGGCAAAAAAGGCCAACTGATTTTGGTCACCGCCATTACCCCCACCCCTGCCGGCGAAGGTAAATCAACCGTATCCATCGGTTTAGCAGACGCGCTTAAGCGCTTAAAACAAAACGTGGCACTATCCTTGCGCGAACCCTCACTTGGTCCTTGCTTCGGTATCAAAGGCGGTGCTTGCGGCGGCGGATATTCTCAGATTATTCCGATGGCCGACATCAACCTTAATTTTACCGGCGATATACACGCCATTACTGCCGCCAATAATCTTTTATCAGCCATGATAGATAATCACATCAAACACGGCAACACACTTAAAATCAAAAAAGTATTTTTTAAGCGTGCCGTAGACTTAAATGACCGCGCGCTAAGGGAAATCACCGTCGGTTTGGGGGGCAAAATAAACGGCGAACCGAGAGCCGACGGCTTTAACATCACGGTTGCCTCCGAGATTATGGCAATCCTTTGTTTGGCAGAAGATTTAACCGATTTAAAAAAGCGGATAGAAAAGATTATTGTTGCCGAAAATGCTTCAGGCGAACCGATATACGCCAAAGATTTGCAAGCCGCCGGTGCAATGGCTGCAATATTAAAAGACGCGGTATTGCCGAACCTCGTGCAAACACTGGAGCACACACCGGCATTTGTGCATGGCGGACCGTTTGCCAACATTGCCCACGGCACAAGCTCGGTAATTGCCGCCAAAACCGCATTAGGCTTGGCTGATTATGTTGTCACCGAAGCTGGATTTGGTGCCGATTTGGGCGCTGAAAAGTTCTTTGATATTTTCGGTAGATTAAGCGGTCTGTTCCCGAGTGCGGTAGTATTGGTTGCAACCGCCAGAGCCTTAAAAATGCATGGTGGAGTGGCAAAACAAGACCTCAGTCATGAGAACATGGATGCCATTAAAGCGGGCTTTGCCAACCTTAAGGCGCACATTGAGAACTTAAGAAAATTTAACGTTAACCCGATTGTAGCGATAAACAAATTTGCCACCGATACAAAAAAAGAGCTTAACCTCATCAAAAAGCTGTGTAACGAAATGGGGGGTGAGGCTGTCATCAGTGAAGGCTGGGAAAAGGGTGGCAAAGGCTGCGTCACATTGGCCAAAACCGTTATGCGCAACATAAAAAAACCCGCCAAAACAGTTCTATACAACGAAAATCTGAATCTAAATGAGAAGATTAAAAAGGTTGCGACCGAGATTTACGGCGCCAAGAGTGTGAGCTACACCAAAGAGGCGGAAGAGGCGATAAAGAAATTCGAGAAGTGGGGCTATGGAAAGTTACCGATATGCATAGCCAAAACACAAAATTCCATTTCGCATGAAAAAACATGGCTCGGTGCACCGAAAGGATATGACTTCCCGATAACTGAAGTGCGGTTGTCGGCCGGTGCCGGATTTGTCGTTGTTCTGTCCGGCACAATCAACACCATGCCGGGCTTACCGATAAGACCTGCAGCGGAAGATATTGACGTCACCGCAGACGGCAAAGTCACCGGATTGTTTTAGGGCACAAGTGCCCCGCTGTCCGCGCAGGACCGCCCGACCGCGTAGGTCGGCGACAAAGTCGCTCGGCGCGAAAACCAAACATAAAAATATAGGACAGGATAAAATCTTGTCCCATATTTTTATGCGCGCCGTTTTTTTTATTTCATCCCCCAAAAAGTTCTCCACAACACACGCCTGAGCTTAAAATGGCTCGCGCGGTTATGGATAACTTTTTTTTACCACCAATTAAAACTGAAAAGCGCCCTCGTTTGAGAGCGCTTTCGCAATGGATTACGAACTAGATTTCTGCCATTAAAACGATAAAATTTTAATGTCACATTTAAACTGAAAATCGCTCTCATATCTCATACGAGAGCGATTTTACAATGGGTGGGATAAAATGCCCTGCTGGAAGTTGATTTGCGACCGCGGTTTACAAAACCGGTAAATAAGGAAGCAAATCAACAATCATGAGGGCGTTTTAGCACATCCCCTTATAATGCAGTGGTGTCAACGCGCACCCCAACCCCCATCGTAGAACTCAACGAAATCTTCTTCAAATAAGTTCCTTTCAAGGTTTGCGGTTTAGCTTTCAAAATGGTATCAATGAAAGTCTTTGCGTTGTCATAAATCTTGTCTTCGCTAAAAGAAGCTTTAGCGATACCGGCATGAACAATACCGTTCTTTTCAACACGGAATTGCACTTCACCTGCCTTAGCCTTTTTAACGGCGTCAGCAACATTCATCGTAACGGTTCCGAGCTTCGGATTCGGCATCAAGCCCTTAGGACCTAACACACGAGCCACACGACCGGCCAAACCCATCATATCAGGAGTTGCAATGCAACGATCAAATTCGATTTTACCTGCCAAGATGGAATCAACCAAGTTTTCAGCACCAACGATATCTGCACCGGCAGCTTTTGCTTCATCAGCTTTTTCACCTTGAGCCATAACGGCAACACGAACGGTTTTACCGTTACCATGAGGAAGACCGCATACGCCACGAACCATTTGGTCAGCATATTTCGGATCAACACCCAAGTTGATAGCAACATCAATTGTTTCATCAAATTTTGCTTTTGCATTAGCCTTAACCAATGCAACGGCTTCTTTTAAGGAGTAGCTTTTTGTTTTATCTACATTCTTATAAGCATTAACTAATCTTTTTCCGCTCATTTTCTTACTCCACAACTTGAATACCCATAGAAACCGCCTGACCTTTAACCATGTTCATAGCAGATTCAACTGTTGCGCAGTTCAAATCAGGTAACTTGGTTTGAGCAATTTCTTTAACTTGAGCCATAGTGATTTTACCGGCATATTCTTTACCCGGAGTCTTAGAAGCAGACTTAACACCGGCAGCCTTTTTGATGTAGTAAGCAACCGGAGGAAGCTTAGTGATAAAAGTAAAGCTCTTATCTTCAAAAGCGGTAATGATAACCGGAACAGGAATTCCCGGTTCCATAGATTGTGTAGCCGCATTAAAAGCCTTACAAAATTCCATAATATTCAAGCCTTTTTGACCAAGAGCTGGACCTACCGGCGGAGACGGGTTTGCCTTACCGGCCGGAATTTGAAGCTTGATTAAACCTAAAATTTTCTTTTTAGTTTTAGCCATTTTATACCTCAATTTCTAAAATTTATTGTTAAACACAGGTTCCGTGGTCAGAACATGGCCTGTTCCCCCACGGGATTAACGCTCCCTAAACATAAGAGAGCTTTACCTATCTACCACACCGATTTTAAAAGTCAAACATTTTCTTCAAAAAGAACCGCTAAAAAATCAGACCAAATCTTTTTCGCTCCCGGAGGCAAAATCAATCATCTTTTTAGCACCCGATGCAACCAACGCATCCACTTGCTTACCAAACTTCTTAGAGCGCTTAAGTGCTGTCACCAAATAGCCTTTCGCTTGGAGCTCGCGTGCCTTATTCACGACAACGGCAAAATCATCTTCTCCGTTATAAGCCAAAATCACTTTTTCTTTTAAGGGCGGCTGATAACCTTCTTCTGCCAAAATGGTGGTAATCCGTTCAAAACCGATGGAAAAACCGACCGCCGGCACCGATTCGCCTAAGAATTTGCCGACCATATTATCATAACGCCCGCCACCTGCAACCGATGAACCGAACTTAGGGCTGACAATTTCAAACACCTGACCGGTATAATACCCCATACCGCGCACCAACGATTTATCATAAACCGCATTAAATTCACCGCCGGAAATTGCATTGGCAAAGTTAAGCACCTTCTTGATATTCTCAACCACTTCCGCATTGGTGCAAAACTTTTCTGCGGCTTTAAGCGCGTCATCTTCCGCCTCGTTTAAGATGGTCATAAATTTAAGAACCACTTCGGCATCATACCCCTTTTCCAAAAGCTCGGCTTTAACCCCTTCAAGCCCTATTTTATCAAGTTTATCAAAACTAATGCAAACCGACGATACTTCATCTGCCTTAAATCCCGCGGCAATAATCATATCGGTTAAGATGCGCCGGTCGTTAATCCGAAGCGTAAAGTCCTTAAACCCGATTGCCTTTAAGGCAGATGTGGTTGCCGCAATCAACTCCATTTCGGCATTGATTGAACTATCACCGATAATATCAATATCGCACTGATAAAACTCGCGGAACCGCCCTTTTTGCGGACGCTCGGCGCGAAACACCTTATCAATTTGTATGGCCTTAAACGGCAAGTTTAAGAACTGTCTGTTATTGGCAAAATAGCGCGACAAAGGCATCGTCAAATCATAGCGCAACCCGCTGTCCACCAAATCATCTTCGCTAAGATTCGGAACCGATAAATCAAGTTTCTGTCCGCGTTTTAAGAGCTTAAAAATCATCGAAAGATTTTCGCCGCCGTCACTTTTATTCAAACGTTCAATGTCTTCCATAATCGGTGTATTGATTTTTTGAAAACCGTAACTCTTGTATGTTTCTTCAATTTCATGACGGATATAATCTCTGATTTCCATTTCTTTAGGCAAAAAATCTTTTGTGCCGCGAACCGGCTGCGCATTCATTTTCATTTTAAATTCCTTTCACACATTGAGGCTGATTTAAACACAGGTTCATAAAAAAAGCAAACATTTTTTATTTTGCTCTTTAAATTTCCGATTTAGTATGTTATAATTAGGCTATGGAAGAAAAGTTATTTAGGAGAAGACTGATGACCACCAAAATTGAAAAAGTTGAAGAAACACGCAAAAAATTAAATAAGAAGATAGATCTTTACAATAAGACCACCCCTCTTAAAAAAGCCCAATTAAAACATTGGACATTTGGTGAAGCGCACACGCCGTTTGCTGATGAAATTTTGGCTGAAGGACGCGTTATTTTCGGTGTAGAATATGATGACCAAGGTAACGTTGGCGCTGTTTATGAAACAGACATCAACGGCAAACGCATCAATATACCTTTCTCTCAAGAAATCAAAACCGCCGCAACGAACAGTCGGTTGATTGACAAGCGTATTGACGAAGCCAAAAAAGCTGTAAAACAACCGCAAGCAAAAGTTGAAAAAGCACCGGTAAAAACCGCTAAACGCGTGGTCAAAAAAGCCGCTCCGATTATGCAGTCCGAACGCCTGAGTTAAAATAAAAAGTTCATAGATAAATCTCCGAACCGCTCTTTAGGAGCGGTTTTTTTGTGCCCTTAACCTGACATACACAAAAAAGTTACCCACAAGACGGCATTGGCGTTAAAATGCGCCTGCCGCTTATGGATAACTTTTACCCCCAAATATAAACTTAAAAACAGTTCTGTTGAGCTGTTTTGACATAGGGTGAGATAAAGTGCCCTGCTGGAAGTGGCACAGCGAGTGTGGTGTACAACAAGAGGTACATAAGCGAGCGCTGACACAATTATGAGGGCATTTTAGCACACCCCATACGATTAGACACCAAACGTTACGCACGTCTCAACGGAATTAAGGCGGAAAATTTTGAGTAGATAGAAGTAAATGTCTTCTGGTATAAATCCTAGTTTACATAGAAGTAAATGGATTTATACCATGAAGCACCATTTACGATTAGACACTAAACGTTACGCACGTCTCAACGGAATTAAGGCGGAAAATTTTGAATGGATAGAAGTAAATGTCTTCTGGTATAAATCCTAGTTTACATAAAAGTAAATGGATTTATAGCATGAAGCACCATTTACGATTAGACACCAAAATTTTCCGCCTTAATCAGCATTTCATCGCGTGTTTTCTTAAGCGCCATCAATTCCATATACACCTCTTCGTCAAAATGCGCACTTACCTTTTCAGTCAATTTTTTAATGTCCGCTTCAATGCTCCGTCGCTTTTCTTCTTGAAGCAATTTCTCGATATCATGCCGTAAGTCATTAATAAACGGTGCTTGTTTTTTGAGCATATCTTTTTCCCACAACGTTTTTAAGATAGCCCCGGCATTGGTATTTAACACCAACTCAGTCAACTCATCACCGCTGATTGCCGCCTCTTGCTCATGAAATGTATCGGCAATGGTCGTCTGCAACAATCTCAATTTTTCGTTTTTGATTTCATCTAAATAGATTTGCTCCTCATAATCATCAATCAGCTCCGGATAAATGAGCTCCGCCGCCATAATAAACCGTATCATCTTATCGTTTTCGTTTTCAACCTGAGGACGCTCGGCATTATAATTATGATTTAACACCGGCCTTTTAATCGGTTGATTAAGAGATTGAGCGGTCGCATTATTTGTTGCCGGATTCTTCCATGACGATTGCTTATAGGTAGTATAAATTCGATTTTTTATCTCGCGCTCATAATAGTTTCTGACTGTGCCATCACCGATTTTATTGACCTCTTCCAAGAGAGTGCGCTCAATCAATGCTTTCTTTTCCGGCGTAGAGCTGTCCTCGTTTTCGGTATACTTTTGCCACAAGATGTCAATGAGCGGTTTTGTTTTAGTTAAAAGTGCCGCAAAGCTTGTTGCCCCATGAGCCTGAAGGTATTCATCAGGGTCCATTTTATCCGGCAAAAATAAGAATTTTAGAGAATATCCCGCACGCAAAATCGGCAACACTCTGTCCACCGCACGCATCGCCGCTTTAATACCGGCATTATCCCCGTCAAGACAGATAATCGGCTCGTTGCAAACTTTCCACGCCTCCATAATTTGCTCTTCGGTTAAGGCTGTACCCAAAGGTGCCACCGCATAGCCGAACCCGAATTTATCTAAAGCGATAACATCCATATAGCCCTCAGAAATGATGAGTTTCTTTTCTTTATAAGCGACTTCACGCGCTTTATCCAAATTATAAAGGTTACGCCGCTTATTAAATATAGGTGTGTCCGGTGAGTTCAAATACTTCGGCTCAATCTTTTCCATCACTCTGCCGCCAAAAGCAATAATTTTCCCTTGCTTATTGGTAATCGGTATCATCACCCGGTTGCGAAAGAAGTCATGCGGCTTGCGAGACTTATCTTCCGGTATGGCAATCAGCCCCAATTCTTGTAAGTCTTTTTCATCAATTCCTTGTGCCTTTAAGTGCGCCATTAAACCATTATTATTCGGCGCATAGCCCAAGCGAAATTTTTGCAAGATTTCTTTAGATAAAAGTCTTTTTTCGGTAAAATATTTATAGCCCTCTGCACCATCCGGCATTCTTAATTCGCGCTCAAAATACTGAGCCGCAACTTCCATAATCTCATACAAAGATTTTCTGGCCTCAGCTTCTTCTTTGGCTTCTTTAGAAAAATGCGGCATTTGCATCCCTGCCTGATGTGCCAGTTTTTGCAACGCATCCATAAACGGCAAACCGTTGGCTTCCATTTCAAAACGAATAATATCGCCGTGCGCACCACAGCCGAAACAGTGGTAAAAACCTTTGGCCTCGTTGATGGTAAACGACGGCGTTTTTTCGTTATGAAACGGACAAAGACCTTGGTATTCTCTCCCTTTTTTGACGAGTTTAACCTTAGCCCCCACCACATCTGCAATCGGTATGCGGGCGCGAAGTTCATCCATAAAACGCTGTAACTCGTCGCTTGCCATAATATCCTTTTAACCGAGCATAGTTTTGATTAAAGCGGAAGCCTTACCCATATCAAGCTGACCGGCATAAGCGGTTTTTAATTCTGCCATTACCTTGCCCATATCTTTCATCCCGTTAGCACCGATTTTGGCAATCACCGCAGCAATTGCGGCTTTGGTTTCTTCTTCGCTTAATTGTTTGGGTAAAAAGCGCTCAATCACGGTAATTTCGGCTTGTTCTTTTGCCGCCAATTCCGGACGACCGCCGTCATTATAAATCTTTATCGATTCGTTTCTTTGTTTAATCATGCCCTGCATCATGGATAAAAGTTCGGCATCGGTAGCACATTCTTTACCGGCACCGCGTGCGGCAACATCTTTTTCCTTTTGTCCGGCAATAATCAAACGGACAGCCGAAACAGTTGTCATATCTTTGGCTTTCATTGCCTCTTTTAGGGCATTTTGCAAATTTTCTCTAAGCATTTCATATCTCCCGAAAAATTAAATTATCATTCATTTAAGGATGAACAAATTCCAATGTCAACCCTTG
>Ga0310694_10000590_pt1 | contig 46482 bp, 61 predicted proteins | sample 174DNAGHGhighgp2_FD_203884 | JGI IMG/M metagenome (GOLD analysis project Ga0310694, IMG submission 203884) | Sheep rumen microbial communities from Palmerston North, Manawatu-Wanganui, New Zealand - 1742 DNA GHGhigh gp2 (v2) (version 2) | ecosystem: Host-associated > Mammals > Digestive system... | reverse complement strand
TTGATGTTTTGACCAGTTTAGAGTTGAAACTGGTTCCACAAACCCTTCGGGGTTATATAGCGGAGAAGTGTAACGGTTGCATATAAGGCTCATAACCTTATGGTACTGGGTTCGACTCCTAGCTCCGCAAATTATTTTTGGAAGGATTAAATTTGAATGAGTAGATATAAAGTTTCATTACTACCAGCTCAAAGAAAATTCCTAGAATTACCAGATAGTCTACAACATAGACAAAAAGATGTAGCAGTATATCAAGGTGGATTTGGCTCAGGCAAGACTTGGTGCGGAGCATTACTTGGTTGCATACTTGCTTTAAAATATCCCGGTATTATAGGATTAGTTGGAGCTTATACTTTTACATTAGTCCGAGATACAACTTTAGAAATGTACAAAGAACATTTAGATGGACTTGGTGTTAAGTACACTTATAATGAACAAAAAGGTATTCTATACTATCCTAATGGTTCTAGGATATTGTTTAGACATTTTGATGACCCAGATAGTTTGAAATCTTTATCTGTAGGTTTTATTGAAATGGAAGAAATGTCTGAGGTTCCTGAAAGTACATTCTCTATGTTACTCGGTCGTTTAAGACAACCAGTAAAACCAGAATGGGGAAATAGATTTATATATAGAATATTTGGACATACCAATCCTCAAGGACAAAAGGGTTGGATATATGAATATTTTAAAAAGAGTCCAAGAAAAAATTATCGTAGGATAATAGCTCCTACAACAGAAAACAAATATCTACCTACAGATTTCGTAGATGGATTAAAAGAAGCCTATGATGATAAATATTATGCTATAAACGTTTTAGGACAAGATGATGACAGTATTACTAACTTAGCAATCAAAGGTTTTAGTTCAGACTTACAAATAGATGAAACTATGACTATTGATATGAGGTATCCACTTCATCTTACTTGTGACTTTAACGTAGACCCAATGTGTTGGTATCTTTGCCAAGACTATGGTAATATGACCTATGTGTTATATGAATTTGTGGTAGAAAATACAACAACAGCAGAAGTAGCAAATATAGTTGTAGATACTTTAGGAGATAAGTATAAAAACTTTCCTATCATAATAAACGGAGATGCTTCCGGAAATAGTAGAACAACAAAAGGTGTAGACTTTAGTTATCTAAAAACAGAATTATATAGAGCCGGGTTTAATAATATTAAACTAGAAGTATTAAAGAAAAACCCAGCAATAGAGGAAAGAATGTTTGTGTTTAATAACTGGGTACAAGACTCAAGTGGTAAACATCATATTAAAATACATCCTCAATGTAAATGGTTAATATATAATTTTGAAAACCTAGAAATTAAAGAAGGTACAAGTAAACCAAAGATACCTAGTACTGGTGAATTAAAAAGAAATCCTAAATCAAAATACTTAGTTCACCCTATAGATGCTGTAGGATATTTGGTTTATTATTATCACAGAATTAAAAATGAGTCAGCTTGGCTCAATTATAATAACACTGCTCAAATGGGAGTAGATGTATTTGGTGGTAAATATGATAAGAGATTGGAGTAATAATGGTATCATATTTCTTTAAAGAAAATAAAAAGGTTAGTTTAAATCCTGAAAGACGTAAAGCTATATGTGCTGATGTTAAAAGTATGTTTAAAAAATACTATAAGGATTTAGACCCATCCCGTAAAGAAACGGCAGAAATATTAAAAAGTTTATTTCCAGATACTAATGAAGATAAGATAGAAAAAATACCAGACTTATATCAACAGTATCAAACTTATATCTCAGCAATATATAGAGCTTGTATGCCGAGCTATGAAGCTATTACAGATGTAAATGGCTTAGATTTTAGTAGTAACAAATTGGCTTCTACCTATAAAGCTAGTTTGATTTATGATTGGTATAATATAGACCTTCAAGATACTTTACTTAAATGTTTAGACGATTGGGCGATTAAAGGTGAAACATCAGCCTATGTTCAATGGAAGACAGAAACTTACCAACAAGTAAATACAGTAACAAATTCTTATATTGATGAAAATGGGGATGAAGTTACTGAAACCTTAAAGATAAGAGAAGATATTCCAATTTTTGAATGTACTGATGTTAAATACATAGACCCACATAGTTTATACTTTGATAGAAGTCAAGTAGATGATTGGGAAAATTGCCGTAAGGTTTATAGAGATTTTGTTCCGCTAGAACAAATATTATCCAATACGAATTATGATTTAACCCCAGAAGACAGGAAGGCTTTAAAAGAATTAGTAAAAGCTGAACAAAAAGCTGACTTACAACAAATGAATGAACAAACTGTTGTATGGGGTAATACAGTAGAAGTTCTAGAGTTTGAAGGTACTTATACTTTACCTGATACATTAGAACCATTAAGAAGAATGGAAGCTACAGTAATTGCTGGTAGGTTCTTATCACAGTTTAAAGAGTCTGATAAACCTCAATCACCATTTATCTGGCATGCTTATTTAAAAAGACCAGATACTGGTAGAGGTCAATCACCATTAAAGATACCTAGTATAATTAATTGCGTAGAAAATATGGTAATGGATTTAGTTATGGCTTGTTACAAATTAGTAGCTAATCCACCATTCTTAACTCCTAAAGGAGCTATGCCTTATGCAATAGATGTTAAACCGGGTATGCCTATAGAATATGCTAATGAGTTAATGGAACAAACTCCACAAAGATTAGATTTTTCTGGAGGTTTACAAGGATTTAATATCAATTCTTATTTAACTCAAAAGATGCAAGATGCTACTGGTGTTACTCAGTATATGCAAGGTAGTCAAGATGGTTCGGTTAGAACAGCAAGTGAAGCAAGTTACATTCACTCTGGAGCATCAATGAGAATGGCTTTTGAAGCTCAGAAGTTTAGTCGTTTCTTATTAGAATTGATTAGAAAATATGCTTTGTTTAAAAAGGTATTTGATACTAGAGATATGCAAGTAAGAATGGAAGATGGAACTTATGCTGATGTGGATGAAGCTGTAAGAAGTGGTAAATACAACTTTATAATAGGAGGTAGTCAGTCCGCAATAGAAAGAGAAGCTGAAACGCAGAAGATATTTACTTTATTTGGTCAGCCAGCTTTCCAAAGTTTAGCTCAAATACTAGACCCAGTTCAGGCTTCTATCTTATTGAAATGGACATTAAATAGATTAAACTTACAAGGTACATCACAAATTGTAGAGATGTTAGATAGCAACCAGCAGTTAGTTCAAATGGCTAGACAGCTTGGTGTTCAAGACCAAAACATACCACAATTTAAAAATGATGTTAACCAATATATGAGAGATAATATAGGAGGTATAGCTCAGCAATTTGGTAATGAGCAATTACTAAACTATATTCAACAGTTACAACAGAATAATCAAGGAGGTATTCAATAGTGTTTAATTTAGAAACTATTAGTCTGTTCTCCCGTAAACGAGACTCAACTAAAGTTGATGAACAAGCCATAGTAAAGGCACAGGAAGAACTTAAAAGGTATGAATGTTTCAACACTTTATTAAATCAAAAAGAAGAATGTTTTAAAAAATGTAAGGACGTCATACTTCAAGATGTATTAACTGCAACTCGTAGTAATACCAAAATTAATCGAGATTATTTGTTAGGATTTCAAGATGCTTTGGATATATTCCTAACAGATTTTGCTAGATATAAAAATGCGATACAAAAGTTAAGTTAAGGAGATTTTGATTTATGGAACCTATGAATGAACAAGTAACTGAACAAATTACTGAACAAGTATCGACTCAACCAACCGAACAAGTAGTTGAAGAAAAAAATGATACACAGACCCAAGTTACAGAAAACATCCAAACAGAAACATTAAAGGATAGCCCACTAGAAGGCTCAGGAACACAAGTTGATGAGTCGGAAGGTAACGTAACTCCTACGGAAGATAAAAAACCCGTAGAGGGCAAACCAGAGGTCTCTGATGAAATTCAGAAAAAATTAGACCGATTGGCTGAGTACGAAGTAAAAGATAAAGAGCTTACTGATTTAAGAGATAGATTAGGTATTAAGGAGCAAGTCCAAGATAACCAAGTCTTCTCGGCACAACAACAGTTAGCTATAGTAGAAAACCAAGCACAGCAGGAATACATTAGACTATGTAATGAGTACGGTGTAGATTATAGACCTGATAAAATTGATGCTAGTGGTAGAGAGTTAAGAGAGAAAGACCCTAAAGCATTTTACGAATTAAAGTTTAAACTTGAAGGTCTTAATAATTCAGTAGAACAGAAAAGAGCAGAAGTCAATAATTTTATTGAACAAAGAGATATTCAATTAGCTATTGCTCGTAACCAAGAAATTCTAAAGGCTTCACCGGTAATGGGTAGTATAGTTAATCACTATCTACAAGAAGGATGTACCGGAGCAGATATCGACCAGATAGTTAAGTTTGGTAATCAGATTATGCAGGAAGCATTTGAAATGGGTAGACAATATGCTAAGAATGAAAAGGCTCAAGTTAAGCCAGCAGAAGTATTAAACAATACTACAATATCTCAACAAGCTCCTTCTACTCCTTCTCCAACAACTAAACTTACTTTAGCTGATGTAGAAAAGATGGATATTGAAACATACAAGCAACATCAAAAAGAAATTGATAAGCTCTTTCTAGGTTAGATTTTAAAACTTAAAAGGAGAAATAATTATGGCAAATATCGGAAATCCACATGGGCAGAACTCGACTTTTGACGGTTCTTTATCAAATGCAAATGGTGCAATTCCTATTATATTTTCTAAGAAATTAGCAGTAGCTTATGGTACTAAAGGTATGGGTGTTACTGATAACCTTACTAATGATAACTATGCTGGTGAAATTAATGCTATGGGCGATAGAGTAAGAATTGTCGTACCTATTGTTCCAGCAGATAATGCAATCGCATTTTCTCAATTAAATAAAACTGGTGAAGGTGATGAGACTGCAACTGGTGTATGTCCAGTATTCCAGACTGTAGCTCCTGAGTCTTTAGACTTGGTTATCGACAGAACAGCTACCTTCGGTTTAGCAATTGATGATGTTCAAAAAGCACAAACTCAATTCAAAAATTGGTTAGATGGTCAAGCTACAGCTTATGGTGAAAAACTTAAATTTTTGAGAAATAAAGAAATTGCTCAGTACGCATTTTCTGCAACTCCTGAAAACGGTCATACATTTGCAGATGGTGGACAGGGCGGTACTTTAGCACAACCTTTAACTGGCATTAATTCTCAAAACATCTTCACTCACTTACTTAAAGTAAAACAAGCATTAATTGAGTCTGGTGCTGTAGGCGCTGATGGTACTTATTCTTTCAAACCAATGGAAGAAGAAGCTAGAGATGAAAGAGCTGTTATTATCGTTACTCCTGCTATGCACACTTTGATTATGTCTAGCTACAGAGTAGGCGGTCGTTCCGTTGAAATGGCTGACGTAGTTGTTAAGGATGGTGCTGTATCAAGAGTAGCTGGTATGGATATAGTAATTGATAGAACATTATCAGAATTACAAACAACTGGTTTACCGTTCTTAGCTGGTACTAAGAATGCAATTACTAAGGCACAACAAATTTCTAAGGTTGAGTCTTCAAGAGACCCGTATTGTTTTAGAGATTTGATTAAAGGTATTGACCTTTATGGCTTCAAACTTGTTCACCCAGAAGCATTATATCGTGGATGTATTGCTAATGTTGACCCAGAAGAAGCTATCCCTACTATCGACGTGGGAAACTAACAGTCCGAGCTATAGTAAATCTTCCGACTGGCAATCTTTATAGAGATGCAAATAATTTGTTATATACGGACTCCTTAATGGAGTCTCCGTATATGGCAACTATAGGCTCGGAGACAGAACAAGTAAGTGCTGACCCAACTAATACGGTTGAATATGGTAGTGCTACATTTGTTAAGTTAACCGCTTCTACTTATGATGTAGAATTACAGAACGGTAATAAATTAGTTATCGACTCTGAAAAAGTTATTAACGAAGTAGAAGATGGTGTACCTGTTAGCATACAAGGTGGATATATAGTAGTTGATGCAGGAGTAGTAAATCCGGACTTAGAAATAGAATTAGACTCGAGTACAGATTATCCGATACCACCTAATGATTACGGCTGGCTTTATAATGGTATAGAGCTAGACTCTACAGGTATTTCAAACAAGAGTATGAATGGTACACTCGCTGTTCCAACTAAGCCAGACCTCAATGAGTTTGCGTCAATAATTATTGGAGAAGTACGTTATTACAGGGTTTCGTATATGGTGGAAGAAAATACCCCAGCAGGTGATGTAACACCAATAGGGTTAGCAACAGCTTACGGAGGTATTCCAGTATATATAGCTCTAGTAAATTCACAAGATAATGTTTATGGATTATATGCAATAGATGATAACGAAAACGTTACACCTGTACTCAATACTCTTAACGAGCATATGACTATTGAGTTGCTATAACAACCATTCGTCTAGGAGGATTGAGTTCTTCCTAGACTCTCTGGTATAAAATAGGAGACAGTAAATAAATGTCAGGTAAAAATTATTTTGAATTATGTAATGATGTTCTTGAAGAACTTTATTATGAAAAGGTTGAGACCTTTGATGAATTAGAGGATATGGCAGAAGGTAGACGAGTTAAAAAGATGCTTAACCAAGCCTTAGCTTATATTTGCAATAATGAAAATCAAGCATGGGAATTTAGAAATAAAGAGACAGATATAGTTTTAGTTCCCGGTATGAAAACTTATGATAGACCTAACGGTATGATTGAATATATGAAATATCCAGATAGGGATTTAGTCTTAGGATACTATGAAGACCATAGATACCTTCCTAATAATTGTAATGGACTACCTACTGGTTATTATATAAGTAATGACAAAATTAATTTCTTTCCTACTCCTAGTGAGTCAGAAGATGATATTCTAATTAAGGTTGAATATTATACTAATGATTTTGCCGAGGATTGTTGTGGTTTAGGAAAGCCTTTAATGAAATATGAAAAGGATGTTCCTATAATTCCAGCTCGTCATAGAGATATACTTATTTGGAAAGTATGTGCTGATTGGAGAGGAAACGATAGAGATGGTCATTACGAACATTATGAAGCTAAATTCAAAAGAGCTTATAGAGCTTTATTAATGGATTGTGTAAGAACTTTAGATAGACCTCGAGGATTACAGATAGGTAGTCAACCTCAAACTATAGTACAAAGTTTATTTAATGCTTGGCAAATAAGAACACAAAGTTCAAAAGGGAATATGTAATGAGCAAAAGTCTTAGCTTTTATAATTTAACTGGTGGACTTAATACGGTACAGGATTTAGCTACAATTAATTCTAGTCCTAATCGTACCGAGTCTCCGGATATGATGAATATAGAATACTACAAACTAGGTGGTATTCAAACTATGAAGGGTAATACCCAGATAGGTAAATCCTTAGTTAACAGAGTTACTTGTGGTTTTGAATATATACTTGGTAATGAGTCTTACTTAATAGTAACTACAGAAGATGATAATATCTATGAGTATAATAAGATAACTAAAGAATTTGATTTAATTGATACGATGGAACCTGACCCTAATAATATTGGTAATTCAAGACATTGTATGACTTCTTATAATAATGGTATAGTAATCGTAAATGGTTACTCTGTTTTTTATTATAATAAAATTAAACCAGAATTAACTAATAAATGGATACCTAAATTAAGCATACAAGATAATGGGCAAACTCTAGAGACTGAATTTTATCCCGTAGTAGTAGCTTCGTATAGAGGTAGGTTATTTATGGGAGCTAATAAAGCCTCGCAAGCAGGAGAAACCTATAAAGATATAGGTATGCTATTCTATTCTGGAGTAGGTTTAGGTACTAAAGAGATATGGGAGGAGTCTCCTAATACTGGAGAAGATGCAGGAGCTTTTAAAGAGTTCTTTGAGGATAGTTCTAATTTTACTGGTTTAGGAACTTGGTCAGAATATTTAGTTATACACAAAGAACAAAATACTTACTTACTTAATGGTATTGGTAGTACAAGTGATGAATGGGAATTAAAACCTTATTCAGAATATACAGTACCAAGTCAACATTCTTTCGTTGTAGCTAATAATAGTTATTTAACTTATGTACCAGAAGCCGGTGGTATTTATCCTATATTAAATAGAACATTATACAATACAACCTATCAGGGTAGTGAGTTATCCTTTAAGATTAAAGATAGCTTTAATTATTTAGATATAGATAGATACAATGAAATATATGCTACCTATAATCCTAGAAGGAAACAAATATTATTCTATATGCCAATGACAGATAATATTAATTCAGATGGTGATTATAATGGTAGCGGAGAATGTTTTATTTATGATATTCAAACAAAGACTTGGTTGTTTAGGAAAGTTCCTCAATATGTAACAAGTGCTTTTAAGTTTGAAAATGAAACATATATAGGTACAAGAGATGGTTTAGTTCTTCAAGAGTTTAAAGGTAAAACATTTAACGGTGAACCTATAGACTTTTATTACTTAACTCCTCCTTTTATATGGGGAGGTGGTACTAACAAAACTACTACTAAAGAATTTAGAGTTAAGATGCTCAATAGCTCAGCTAACCATTTCTATGTACAAAGTTTTAAAGATGGTAATCTTGAAGCTAAAGAAAAGAGATTAATAAAGAATGTAAGTGATAACCTAGGTGGATTAATTTGGGATATAGGATTTAATTATCCAGACTATCAAGATGGTTATATTATCAAGTTTAATGATTGGAACCCAGACAACTTTCATTTAGAAAACGGACATTATGTAATAAATAAAGTAGGTGCTACATTATATCATTACGTAGTTGACGGTACTCATTATTATACAGAACAACAAATAACAACATCATCTATAAACATTCCTGTCTATTATGATACAGACCTTACTCAATTTGCAGGATATAATCAATATCTATATGATGTAACAGATACTCAACAATCTGGTTATTCACCTATAACAACTTACGAGACACGTACAGCTTATGCTTGGATACCAAGAAATACTACGGAGTATTGTTATAAGTATGGTAATTATTATGCTTGGGTAAAAGTAGATGATACTACTGGAAGATGTACAACGAACTTGGTAAGTACTTCAAGTACGGTTACAACAACTTCTAAGGTAGCTTTTCAGGTTGTTGATTATTCTTACAATCCTAGTGGAATATGTGCTGTTAATAAATCTGATTATGATAATAATTGGAATACTCCCGGACTTTTATTATACGGCTATTTAAGAAATGAAAGTACTGGAACTTGGAGTCATGAACAGAATGGTAATCAAATATTTATAAACACTTCTAATAATCCAGATGGCGGAGCTTGGAAGGATAATAGAGGTAGAGGAGTTGTTCTATCAAATGGTAGTATAACTGTTTTAATTGGTGGTGTATCTTATAGGATGCAACAATATGATGAAACACAAACAGTAACAACTACTGTAGAAAAACCTCAAGGTACTTCTCCTCTAAGTATAACTAAACCTTATACTCAATCAGGAGATACAATTACAATTAATGTAGTTGGTGTAGGTAATATAACTTTAAGTAGATATGAGACTGGAGATAGAGGTACTAATAGTGGTTCATTAGTATATACCAAATCAGAAAGTCCTGTAGTAAATGTAGATTATGGTTATAGTAACACTAACCTTACTAATCAAATAGGTTTAGTAACTGCTAAAACAGATAATAGTATTACAGTAGCTACAATTAAACATGAACGTTATGGACAATCTGATAGTACTTATTCTGAGAGTGTTATTAAATATAGAAGACCTTTATTAAATGATGATACTCTACAAGGTACAGTAGATGGTACAAGACCAGTATATGATTATCCAGAAAGACCTACAGAAGATAAGATTAAATCTTTAACAGATACTGTTTGGGATTATTCAGATAGTACAGAATATTATGAAGCTGATTTACCAAGTGGATATGAAACTTATGAAAGCATTCCAGACAATCTAAAAGGAGATGCTTGGTTACAAGAAGGATATCAAACAAAAAGAATATTGTTACCTAACCAGTATTTTGAAACAGTTCAATTCAAATTTTCTGGTAGTGGTGATGATGATAGTATATGTATTAGTGGGTTTGAGGTTGATGGTATTCAACTAGCAGAAACCCCTTGGAATTAACAAAAAGGAGGACATTAAATGTACGAAGTTATCCGAGTTAAATGGGAGCCTAATGCTCAAGAAGACATTAAAGAAGTTTACAGAATGTTTAAAGACCAAGAGAGAAAGATATTTCCTCTTACTACTTATGACGAAGGTACAACCGTTATGGATATGGTTGAACTTATGTGTAAAGAAGATTTTGTATTTCTTATAAAAGATAATGGTATCCCTTGTGCGGTATTTATACTAGAAAGACCAGAAGTATATAAAGTTATTATAACAAGAGTTAATATACATTGTGCAATACGTAGACATTATTGGGGAACTAAAGCTAGAGAGATATGTCATTTCTTTAGAAGATATCTTGAAGAAAACTTTTGTATTAAAAAGATAATTGCAGAAGTTCCTCAATGTGGTTACGGAGTAATAAAGTTATTAAAAGATATGGGATTTAAACATGAAGGTACAATGAAAGAAGCTACCTTATACCAAGATAAGAATGGTAATCCTAAATTCTATGATGCGTTAATTTATTCTTTAACTAGAGAGGATATAAAATAATGGGTAAGAAAAAAGTAAAAGCTCCAACTTATGAACAATGGGCAGGTAATGAATATACAGATAGAGCTAGACAAAATATAGGAACCTATGGTGATTGGGTTAATAGTAATTGGAAAAATCTAAGTAAAACATATTCACCAGAAGATATGACAGACTTAGCAAAGAAAGCATATCAAACTACACTAGATGATTTCTCTCAAGAATATAATAAACAAGCTAATGCTATTGCTAGTAGAAACTACAATAGATTTGGTGGTCTTGGTTCTACTCCTAGTCTTTACACTCAAGATATGTTTAACAAACAAATGAATGATTATAATGCTAGGTTAATGAGTCAAATGTATGGTATGGCAGACCAGTTAGCTAATAATCAAATGAATAGAAACTTAACTTCATTGGGTACTGTTTATGGTATGTATAATGATGCTGGTAAGTTAGCTACAGCTTTAGACCAAGATAATTGGAATGTACGTAATAAAAATATAGAAGCTAGATACGTAGCTGATTTACAAAATGCACAGAATAGTTTTAACTTCGGTAATATGTTAAGTGGTTTAGCTAGTGGTATAACTGGTGGAGCTAAGATAGGTGGATTACCAGGTGGTATAGTTGGAGGTGTACTTGGTGGAATATCTGGTGGCTTTTCTGGAGCTTCTGGAGACCAAGTAGCTCAGTTAGGAAATACATTTGGCAATATAGGTGGTAATACTACTAACTGGTTAAGAACTAAAGGTCAAGGATTTACTTGGAGATAATAGGAGAATATAATGGTAAATGTAAGATTTGGAAATTATGAACAATTTAAAGAGTTCTTTAGTAAAGCTCCTAGAAATGTTCAGAATATATTATATAAAGCCTATCCGGAATTTGCTCAGAAGTTAACTAACGAATATATGTCTGCTCAAAAGAAACTAACAGAAGCAGTTAAACAAACTCAAGGAGTAGTTAATAAAGCTACTCAAGCTATAAAAGGTAATACTCCTAAGGCTCTAGGAACTACAAAAGAAGTTGCTTCTACTACTGGAAAAGGTTTAGGTTTAATGAGTAAAGCTAAGTTAATTCCGGGTATAGTAGGTGGAGCTTGGACAATGTTAGACCCTAAGACAACTTGGAACCAGAAAGTTCTAGGTGCTATGATGATGGTTCCTCAAATGGCTCCTTATGCTACAGCAGGATTAATAACAACAGCACTTGCTCCTAAAGCTATTGATAGTTATTACGAAAGAAAACTACAAGATGACCCAGCTTATCAAAATGCTGTTAATGGTAACCTAGTTAATTTATCTGTTCCTGCAAATAACATAGTATCATCTCAACAAAGAAATACATATAGTAATCCTATGATGCAGTTAGTATATAATGAAGCAGTAAGACAAGGTGTTGACCCTGCATTAGCATTAGCTCTAGTAGAAAGAGAGTCTGGTTTTAATCCTAATGCTAGAGGAGATGGAGGTAATTCTAGAGGATTATTTCAGATACATCAAAAATGGCATCCTGATTATACTGGAGGTTTTGACCCACAAAAGAATGCAGAGTATGGAATAAGATATTTAAAGAACTTATTAAATACTTATGGTGGTGATGTAAGAAAAGCATTATGGGCATATAATGCAGGCTCTGGTAATTTGCAAAAAGGAATACTACCGGCTAGTACAAAGAATTATATCTCAGGTATAACAAATAGAATGGGATTTTTTGGTAGTCCTCAAGCAAATACTTATCAACCTACTGGAGCAATAGCTCAAACTGACTATACAGCTTCTATTCCTCAGAGACGTCAGAATGCTCCACAACCTATGTTAAATATAAATCAGGATAACCAATACCTAAATCAAAATCAACAAGCCTTAAATCCGATTGTAGAGGCTTCTAAATTAATTGGAGAAGTTCCTGATTATCAAACTTGGAATTTAAACAATCAATTACAATTACAAGATTTACAAAATAATGTTAATCAAATTAATCAACCTCAAGGAGTACAACCTATGCAAAACCAAGCTGGTAATGAAGCATTATTACAATACTTAAAAATGCAGAATGAAAAACAAGCACAAGCTCAACAAGCTAATGAAGCACTGTTAAGACAGTATCAAGAAGCTACAAGAGCAGATGCTTTACAAAATCAAACCAATCAAATGATTAATAGCTTTGGTGCTTTAGGTAAACAAGATGCTCCAGTATATTATGTTGGTGCTAATGGAAATCTAAATAAGTTAGACCTAGGTAACAATGCTAATGTAAGACCATTACCTACTAATACATCTAGCAATATAGATAAGTTGTTAGGAGAGATGAAGATTAGAGGACAGGCTGAAGTTGGTGATGATGTTACCGCTCAAGTATTACAAGCTCAAGCATTAGGTAACCTTTATAATCAAGACCCATTATTATACTTAAATAAAGATATAGCTCAAGAACTTATAAAGGGTCAGAATACTTTAGCTAATACAAGTTTAACTGGTACTGAAAGAAGAAAAGATATTCCTCTTAATGCTCAAGCTAAAGTTATAGAAGAAAACACTAAGACTGCTGGTAGATTAGCAGAAGCAAAAGCTACAGCATATTATAATTATATCCTTGAAGGTATGAAACAACAAGGTATGAATGATAGACAAGCTCGATTAATCGCTAGTCAACAGGCTCAAATTGTTTATAATCAAGAGATGCAGAATTATAGATTTGGTCAAGAATTAGATTATAAATACCAAGCATTACCTTATAATAGAGAGACTCAATTAATGGTAGCAGATGCTTATAATAATAGAAATCAGCCAGACCAAGTATTACAAGACCAGTATAAGAGGTCTCAAATATATGCAACTGGTTCAACATTTGCTAATCCTCAACAACAACAAGCATATTGGAATTATGTAACTGGTGGTGGTGTTAATCCTACTAATATATATGGAACAACCCCAGCAGAAGATAATATATATCAGAATATAAGGAATAGGAAATAATGTCAGATAGAAATAGTTTTATAAATAGCGGAGCTTTACAATATGGGTTAAATTCCAAAGATATAAACTCCGCTTTAAAACAAGCAGGATATCCTTTACTTAGCAAAACAGAAGCTACCTTAATAGACTCAGGTAAATGGGGAACTACTCTAGGGGAAAGAACAAAAGAAGGTATTAAAGATTTAGGAGCTGGTATTTCTACAGCATGGTCTGCCTTTTGGAATAATCCTAAGCAAGCATTACAAGAAGCTGGTTCTTATATATCTGAGAATAGTTTACCTCAAATTATGGGAGACTTTTACGAAGGTATAGCTAAACCTTTACAATTAGATGCAGAAAGTTTAGGTACTAATTATGCTGAAGGTGGTTTAAAAGGAGTAGCCGAAGGTGCTATAGCAGGTGCAATTACTAACCCAGCAGATGCTTTATTAGTAACAGCTCCGGCATGGGGTAAAGGAGTAAAGGCTGGTGCTAGAGCATTAGGTAAAGGAGTACAAAAACTTCCAGTACCTGAATGGTTAAAGAAAACTACTAGAGGTGCTATTAGTAATGAAGGTAGAGAAGTAAACCAAATACTAAGAGATGTTAAAGATATTTCTGCTCCTGATATAGAAAACTTAAAGATAACTAATATTAATATAAAGAAAGCTAGTACAGAAGATTTATCGCAAGCTATTAGAAATTTAGAAACTGGTACTGTAAATGGTACTAAAGAACAAATTGAATTAACTAATCAGCTTAAAGGTATGACTACCAAGATTGATGAAATGATGCAAAGAGCAGGATTTAATCCCGACTTTTCTAGAGCTGAAACTATTAATCAATATGCTACTAGATACTTTCAGAACTTAGGTAAAGATATTCCGGTTAGTCAAATAGATAAGATATTAAAAGACCCAGCATTAGCTACTAAATACGGAGTAGCTCAAGATGAATTAAAGGCTGTTATAGCTCAAGGTGATAAGTTATATAGAGAAGGTTTTATTAAACCTATCAAACATAGCACTACAGCGGAAACTGTAAGGGAAGGTTTTGTATCGGAAGCTGAGAAGAAAGTTAGAGACCCTAGAGCTAAGATGTATGGTACTCAATCTTTTGAAGATGTAGCTAAAGGTATTCAGTCCGGAGCTTATGATAATATAATTAAGACTCTAGAAAAAGCTGAGAGTTCTATCACTGCATTAGATGAAATGTCCACAGTAGTTGGTAGGGCAGTAAGGTCTTTAGATGAGATAGCTAACCTAGGTAAAGATGAAGTATTAGTATCACCTAGATTATTAAGAGAAAAAGTTGGTACTGCACTAGCTGGTGGTGAAGGAGTAACAGAGCCACTACAATCAATTACAAGAGGACTTAATAAAGCAGAAGCATTGGAATATGCAGATGACCTTAAAGTCTTTAAGAAAGCTGACCTAGAAGCCTTACAAAAAGCATATAATGTTGGTGGTAAACAAAAGAGTTTTGGTCTTATGGGAGATATAGCTGGTGTAGCTAAGTCTATTGCATTAGCAACTCCGAGATATATTTCTGGTAATGCTACTACTAACTTTCTAATGAACCCTATAACCGGTACTCATCTAGGACATTATACTAAAGCTATAGAGAGTATAGTAAAAGGTACTGATGATATCCCGGAAATATTAAAACGTACTGCTAGTTACTCTGGATACTTAGGTGATGTACTTCCTATAAGAGCAAGTTATAAAGATATCTATACTAAACTACTTGATGATTTAAAGAATGGTAATACATTTACTAAATTACAAGCTGTTAACAGTATGGCAAATACTCCAATGTTTAAAGGTGCAAATATGATGGAGACTATTCAAAGGTCTGCTGAATATTTAAACCAAGCTGAGAAATATGCTAAGCAAGTTGGTAAAACTGTAGAAGAAGTAATAAGAGAAGCTAAAGCTAATGGGGGTTTAAATAAAACTTATAGAGCTATAAATCGTAGAGTTGAAGAAGTCTTAGGAGATTATACAGGTCGTAATTATTATGCTCCTCAGATACTTGCAGATTTAGCTAATATATCATTACCATTCTATAGACCATTTACTCAAGCTCCTAGACAAATGTTTAATGCTATGATAGATTATCCTTTAGGTACTCAGGTAGGATTTAACGTTCCTAGTAAATTGGGTAATGAAATTTCAGAATATAGTAAAGAAGAATATGGTATAGAACCTTATGAAAGTTTTGGAGGTTCTCCTGTATTAGCTCCTACTGGTAATATGCCGGGTAGAGTAATGTATAATCAATATCATGCTTTCTCGCCGGTAGCAGAAATGATAGATAATCCAATGGGAGTTCTTCAAGGTAACCCATTCTTAGGTTCTTTATATAATATAGGAGCTGGTAGAACTAGATATGGTGAAGCTCCATTACCACCTAATGCTTATAAAATGGCAGATGGTTCTATAGCTATAATGGATAACAATGGTAATGTAACTCCATACTATCCGGAAGAAAATCCTAACGATAGATTACGTTATCAAGTAGCGGAAGCTCTAAAAACATTTACTCCAGTAAGTGCATTAAATAGTTATATACTTCCTAATATAGCTTTATTTACTGGACAAAGTTATACAAGACCAGCAGATACTGCTTTACTAGGACAGATAGGAAATTATAAAATTCCGGGTATAATGGAAGGTGCTACTGGTAGAAGTAGAACTACTGAGAAAGAATTAATACTTCCACAACTAGGATTTAATTATGCTGATACATATCCAGCACGTAGAGAACAATATACTTCTAGTCAAGTTAAATCTACTAGGAAGAAGATACTTAAAAGACAAGCTAAAAATGAGAGGAGATAATCATGGTTGATGTACCTTACAAATTTGTAGGTGGTAAATCTGCAAAAGCTCAGGAAGTAAATGCTAATTTTAACTACCTCATAAATCAGATAAACAATTTAACTACAATAATATCTAGTTTAGAAGCAACAGTAACGGACTTACAGAATAGTAAAGCTAACTTAAATGGTAGTGCTGGAGAACAATTCTCAGTAGCTAGAGCAGAAGGTGCTTATATAAGCGAACAAGCAGTTCCTTATTCCCAACTAAGTGAGATGTTAGAGACTATCAAACCATTCTTTACTGGTTTTACTCTTAGTACTTTCTCAACTACCCAAGGTCAATGGGGTTTAGTAATGGGAGCTGGTACTTGTTGGGATAGTACTGGTAACTATATAATTAAGAACTCAGATAATATTAGTCAAAGTTTTGATGGACAAGTAACTATGCCGGGGATGACTTATAAAATTTGGGTTATGTCTAATACTAATAATCCTAGTAACGTTAGTATTTATATAGGCACTGGAGATACTCCTGTTATTGGTACTGGCGATATATTTAAACTTATAGCTAGAGTCCGAACTAGTAGTAGTGGTTTTGGAGCTATTACTTATGTAGATGGGAGGATTGAATAATGGCTTGTAAAAATAATAGATTAGTAATGAAAATAAAATCTGGAGAAGCTAGAGGTTTTGGTTTTACTATCAAAACAAATACAGGCAGAACTGATACTTCTGGTAATCCAATATATCAAGCATTAAATCTAACTGGTTATACTATAGAATTTCAAATAAAGAAATATCCTTATTATACTGTAGAGCCAATTATAAATAAAGAAATTAAGGATTTACAAGATGGTTCCGTAGGTTGGATAACAGATGCAAGAGAAGGTAAGTTTACAGTACAAATTACATTAGATGATTTAAGTAAATTAATTCCTGAAAAGGATTACTATTTAATCATAACTTTAATTAATGGAGATACTAGATTAATTATATCAGGCGAAGGAGATAAGTCTGGTGTATTTAGAGTATGTCAATCTTAGGAGGTCGTAATGACAGACGATACATTTGAATATATAACAACTGATTTTATGGTTAGTATTGATAGTGGTACTCCTAGTATTCAACCTATTGAATATATTATCGAATTAGGAGAACAAGGTATTCCGGGTGTACAAGGTGAACAAGGTGAACCCGGATATTCTCCTGTAGTTAATTATACTTGGAATAATGATACTATTCAATTTACTTTAGTTAATAGAGATTATACTGAAACTACTCCTAACTTATATGATTATGTTTTAAAAAGAGATGGTAGTAATGCCAATAATCCTATAACTCTTAATCATTTAACAATGGGTTATGCATATGGTTCCCCTTATATTAATAGTGATAACAATTTATATATAAGAGGAGAAATTATAAGTTTACAAGCTAATAATAGAGTTACTTATAATAATAAAGAAATAGCTACAGTAAATGATATTGGTAACGGTACTATAACTCTTACTCAAGGTGGGGTAACTAAAGGAACCTTTACTACTAATCAGTCCGGTAATACAACTATTGAATTAGATGCTGGGGATAGTAATATTCCTAACCCTCTTAATATAGGTTATGTAGACCAAGGTGTAGCTCGTACTTTAAATCTTGGTATAGATACATCTAATAATAAAATAGTAAGCTCATATACAGAACTAACAGGAGGTAGTTATTATAGAGCGCCTATTTATTTTTTAGAAAACATAGCATCCCCTTTGGTTGGTACTGTTAATAGTATAGGAGCTATAGACCTTAGTATTAACACTATGGTTGGTACGGATGGTACTACAGATGGTGTAGCTGGTACAGTTCCTGCCCCTTTAGCTACAGATGCTGGTAAGTATTTAAGAGCTGATGGTACTTGGCAAGACCCACCGGGAAGTGGTGGTACTTCTGATTATATAGAACTTACTAATAAACCTCAAATCAATTCTATAACTCTTACAGGTAATAAATCAGCTAGTGATTTAGGTTTACAAGAAGAACTAATCAATGGTACGGGAATATTAATATCTGGTAATACTATTAGTGTAGACGACTCTGTTGTAGCTATGCGTTCTGATATTCCTGATGTTAGTAATTTTGTAACAAATTCAAGTTTATCAGTTACTCTACAAGACTATCAACCTGCTTTAGAAAGTGGTACAAATATAAAGACTATCAATAATCAAAGTCTTTTAGGTAGTGGTAATATAGAAATACAATCGGGAGGTACCTATAGTGAAGGTACTGGCATAGATATTACTAATGGTGTTATTAGTGTAGATACTGATACTGTAGCTTTAAAGTCTGATATACCTAGTCTTACTGGTTATGCTACAGAAAATTGGGTAACCAATCGAGGATATTTAACCAGTATAAGTTCTACTGATGTAATTACTGCTCTAGGATATACTCCATACAGTGCAAGCAATCCTAATGGTTACACGAATAATATAGGTACAGTCACTAGTGTAAACAATGTTCAACCAGATGCAAATGGAAATGTAAGTATTAATATTCCTGATACTAGTAATTTAGTAACAACAAATACTACACAAACGATATCTGGAATTAAAACATTTACTAATGCAATTCATACTGACTTAATACAAAATATAAGTGGTAATGTTAATTTGTTCTCATATAGTAGCAGTAGCTTTAGTATAGGTACTGCGAATACAAGATTATTTTTATATGGTAATACACTTCGCCCTACTTATTACTATAATGGAAATGTTGAATTAGCTTTATTATCTGATATACCTACAGTACCTACTACTGACCAAACTTATAATAGTACTTCGACTAACCCTCAGTCCGGTACAGCAGTTGCAGAAGCTATAGCAGGTATTAATATAGACGAGATTGTAACTGATTTGAATGGCAAAGCTGATGTTGATTTTCAAAATTGTACTTTTACACCAATGCGTTCAGATGTAGTGCATATAGTAGAAACTTACGTAAATGGTTCTTCTTGGTATAAAGTATGGAGTAATGGATTTAAAGAGCAGGGTGGGAAAGCAACAGGAACCCCTAATATTACATTAAGTTTTCTAAAACCATTTAATACAACTAACTATACTGTTAATACAACTACTTTAACAGGGACTGGGGATTACACTGTTAGAACAATGGAAATAATTCTTAATACACAAAATGTTAATGGCGTCACGTTACAATCTTGCCCTTCTTTTAACGGCACTCAATTTTATTGGGTAGCACAAGGATATTAAGGAGATAATAAATGGAAATTAAAGCAATATTAAACAAACCATACACAGAAACACAAAAACTGGATTTTATTGTTGAGAATAATCACAATCTGGGTTATGAAATAAAAGAAACTGAAACTGAACTACAGGCTTGGGGTTATACAGAAGAAGAAAAAGCAAAAGAAGAACAACAGCGAGTATTAGAACTTCGTATGACTCCTTTAGACTTTCTTAAAGCTATAGAACAATATGGTATTACTTATGATATGGTAAAACAATTTATGGAAGAAAATCCTCTTATAGATAGGGAATTAAGGTTCTGCCAGTTTGTTTATCGTAAACATCCAATGCTCCAATCATTATCGGAGTATGGTATAACTTCAGAAGTACTTGATACTATATTTAGAAAAGCGAATGGAGAAGATGTATAATGAAAATAGATATACTTTATTCTAGAATAAGGAGGAGGGTAAGGATTTCAGTCCTTGCTCTCCTTGAGTTATTACAACAAGAAAAAATAGATAATATAGAAGAAATCCTAATAGCTGAGGGAATGAAACTCTTGGTCGATAGCTATACTGATATAGGTGCTAAAATTCCAGATAAGGCTTATCAAGCAACAGCAAAGGATATAGTAAAATGTCTGAACAAAGTAAACGACCGTATGCAGAACAGGATAAGAAAATCTCTAGATGGGGAATAAGTTCTCCGGAAAGAAAAAAGTTTGAAGTATTATATCAAAACTATACTCCCTATAAACATTTAGGAAGTTGGTTACAATTTATTTGGAGATGGTAATATGGATTTAGCAGAATTAGCAAGAAGCATATATAGAAATTATTATCCTTACTTTAATCAGTATCAAGGATTGCAATTATTTCCTACTACTTATCAGCAAGGTATAGACTTAATACCTTATAGAGATATTAATATAGATGTAAAAGGTTTACCTACAGTATGGAATGGTTCAAGTAAAGCTACTGATACAGGATTTGGTGGATAATATGCAAGCAAGATTTTTAACAGATGAAAGTAGAATAGGGCATCTTGAAAAAGATTTATACTTCTGTCAAGATAATACTTTATATCAAGATACTAAAGGAAATATATATATAGTACCAAGAGGTTTTGTAACAGACCTATATTCCATTCCGGATATGTTAGCTTGGATAACAGGAGATAGTGCTGAACGAGACCCAAGACCAGCTCTTGTACATGATTTTGGTTGTGCATTTCATGGTTTACTAAAAGTAAGAGGGATGCAGGTACGAGACCTAATCCAGTACGGATATCTTACTAAACATTATTCTGAATTAAGAAAGAAAGATTATAATGTATGTATGGATATACCTAGTTGCTTTCTAGAATTTATTCCAATGAGTAAAGGTCAAGTAAACGATATACTTGGAGAAGCTATGGCTTCGCTCAATATCCCTAGAAGATTTTTAATAAGAGCCGGTGTATGTTTCAATTTTAATTGGTACTGGACTGGTAGTAAATTTAATATGAATAAAATATATACAATATATAATCACTATAAGAGGAAATAAAACAATGAGATTATCACCACATTTTACACTAGAAGAAATGGAAGCTAGTGATACAGCTAGACGTTTAGGTATATGTAACAAAGCTCCATCCGGAGTAGTAAGGAACTTAGGGTTCTTAGCAAGTAATTTACTTGAACCATTAAGAACTTTAATAGATAAGCCTATATATATTTCTTCTGGTTATAGATGTGAAAAATTAAATAAGGCAGTAGGTGGAAGTGCTACTAGCCAACATAGATATGGTCAAGCTGTAGATATAGAAGTAATAGGTATGAGTACTAAAACTTTATATACTATAATAAAGAATAGCAAATTACAGTATGACCAACTAATACTAGAGAAAACTAAACATGCTGAGTGGGTTCATATAAGTTTTTGTAAACATAACCGACATCAGAATTTAATATATAAAGATGGTAAATATAGGTTAGATTAATTCTAAGGTATCTGTAATCAATTTTAAGGTCGATTGAAATATTTTATGATAAAGATTACCTAAAAGATATTTACCCTATCTTAAATCGTATTCTAGTTAGCTTAAATGAAGGATATGAATTATGGATAAAACAACACATGAATTTTTAGAGAGACTTGATAAAAGATTAGATAGTATGGAAGCTGATGTAAAAGACCTACTAGCTTGGAAGAACAGAGTAATGGGAATGTTTATAGCAGTAAGTGTTGTATGTAGCTTTTTAATTACCGAAATTAAATCAAAATTTGGAATTGCATAAAAGAAAAGGAGATGCCTCAATTAAGAAGTATCTCCTTTTTTGTTATCTATTTCTTTTTCTAAACATTCTTCTAGGTAACCTAGATATTCTAACATAGTATCAGCTAGATATTCTACAAACTTAACTTTATTTACAGTACTATCTGTATAAGGTATATCATAAGTTAAGTCATATTCATCTATTAATGCCGGATTAGGTTCTTCTCTTAGTACAACCCAATCTCCTTTTGCAAACCAATCTTCTTCTGTAGCTGGTCTAGTCCAATATCTATTAGACTCTAGATGAAATTCGTTTATTAGTTCTTCTAAGTATTCAAATTTATATAATCCTTTAAAACTATATCCAATAGCTTCTTGAATGATGGGTTGTTCTTCTGCCATATTAATCTATCCTTACTGTAGATAATCCTCTACCTAATACATTAACTACTTCTTCATCATATTTATATTCTTCGTTATGAGATAACCAATCTATAGCATGAAGTAGTTCATGATAAAAAGTTTGTTTCATATTCTCTGGTGACTGTTTAGTTGATATTACTATCTTTGAGTCGACGGGAGAATAGGCTCCAAAACATAATTGACCATTAACTAATAAATCTTCTAGATTATCTGTTTCAATTACTCTTAAAGTATGACCAAGTACTTCAATAGAATTAAAACCTAATACTGATTTAATTTTCTTCTTCTTCATAGTTACCTTCCTCTCCAAGCAATGTATTATACTTCTCTATAAATGGTCTGGTTACATTTATGTATTCATCTTTAACGTTATCTGGTATAGCATTTACATTTTCTATAAATATTTTAGATATCTTTTCTAATAAATCTAAACACATATCCAACTTTTCTTCTTGTATTTTATGTATTCTTATAAATAATTCAGCTTTCATTATCTTTACTCCTTATATATAATTCTAATATTGCTAATGCGTTCCAAGCCATGTGGGATAAATGATAGAGTCCAGTCTCCTCATCTACTTCTTTACCTATATTATGTTTAAGTAGGTGCCTAACCATAGCATCCTGATAACGATTAAAAGCATCATCTACTCTTTGCCAGTTATCTACTTCTGGATATTTATGTGTACCAAACTCAATACACTTACCAACTTCTAAAAGAGCATTAGGAAAAATTCTACATAGTGTACCTACTAATGGTTTACCATTATCATATTTAACTCCATCTGATTTAGAACTAATAGTATCTAATATTATTTTTTCAGCTCTTTTATCTCCTAATACTGCTTGATTAAAGGTATCTTTATTTATATATATCTTAGTATCCTTATACTCGAAACCGAAATCATCTGGGGTTAAGTGAAAATCGTATCTATTAAATTCCATTATTCAACCTCCTGTATGTCTAAAAGTCCAAGTATATTTATAGCTAAACTCATTCTACCAGCTCGATATATATTACGTTCATTTTCTCTAATAGAACCTTTACATAACTCTACAATCTGCTTTAATATGCAGTCGGTACAGTCTTGGCAAAGAACATTCTTGCTCCAACAAAAATTATCAGCACTATGTATTTGTTCACAGTTTTTTATAATGTATTTACTCATTCCAAAAATCCTTTCACTTGTTGCTTTTCTTCTTCTGTTAGGTCTTGCCATAACTCATTAAAAGTATCTGCTAAACAGGCTTCAAAATTCTCTTCTGAGATTTGAACTGTGAGCATATCTTCTATGTACCCTTCTATTATAAGCCATTTAATTAGTTTTAACTGTTTCTCTGCCGTGAAAGGGGGATAACCTTTTTCAACACAATCAGCATCTCCATTAGGATATGTCCAACACTCTTTACCCTCTTTTGTACAATAATACCAAGTTCCTTCCTCTCCCTCGTAGTCGTACTTAGCATATTTACAACAACCTAAGTTAATCCCTGCATTTTTATATAACTTTTCTATTTCGCTCATTGGCTTGCTCCTTTGGCTCTGCTAATTTACAATCAGGGTAATCAGTATGACAAGATTTAAAATCCCCATTCTCTTGATACTGAATACAACAATCTCCCATACAGAAATGTTTACATTTTCTGGGAGCATATCGTAATTCAAGATAGCTCATCCTACCCCTCGCTTTCCGCTTTGGTTATAATGTCTAAAATCTTATTTATAATTTCTGTTGCTTTCTTTAAATTAGAACTCCAATAATCATGTTTTTTCGCAATAGTTTTTATCTCTTGCAAGGTCTGTATATACTTATCTCTTTGATTTATAACCTTTTGTAAATCATAATCCATATCTCGGATAGGTTTACAAGGAATAAAATCAATAAAGTTTTCACATATTTGACAGTCTTTTTGTAATTGATAATTTTCCTCTTTCAGCCGTTCATTCTCAGCTTTGAGTTCTGCAATGAGTTTATCTTTACTTGACATTCTTAATGCTCCTTATACTATAAAAGATTATGGCTATTGTAACTTCAATAGTGATAGCGGTTGTAAACCCTAATATAAATTCTAAAGTTTTAATTATCATTATAACACCTTTACCTCTCCGGTATTAAAATTATACCTATCAATACTTACCATACTAACTAAGTTAAGATTAATAGTAAAGTCTTTTAGTTGACCCTTTTCCCTAAATAATTCTCTAACATCATCAAGAATATGTGGTTCACTATCTAAGAACTTAGTTGTCTTAACTTCTCCATATCCTTCAAGACCTTGTATATTATCTGCTTTATCTCCCATTATAATTTGTTTCATTAAATTATATTCAGCTTCTTGCTCGTTAATAACATACTGTTTATCGTGAAGTGGGTCATATAATTCACAAGGGAATGAGTGAAAGTCTTTATCAATACTAACTAATATTTTTCTAGTAGGGTAATTTTTATTATCTTCTGATATAATTCTACAAGTATCATCTGCTTCAAGATTAGGTAAAGATACAATCTCATAGTTAGAATATAACTCATTGAGTATTATATCATACATTGGAGGTTTTTCTTTATCCTTACGGTTAGCTTTATAGTCTGGATGAAATTGTTTTCTCCAATTATTTTGGTCTCCAATTACTAGAATAACATCATTAGTTAAAAACTTAGCTTTTAAATCTTCTATAAAGTTGGCTATATAATCCATACCTTTACGTAGGTCATAAGACTCTGTATAAATAAACTTATCATGTTTATCTTGTATTAGAGTCTTGCAAGCTGTGCAAGCTCTAAATATATAACTTTCAATATCAACCACTAATAACATTAATTACCTCGCAATCCTTGTACATATTTGTAAGCTATAAATCTTTTTAATAATTTATGACTTACATATTTATATCTATCTGCAAACATATACTTCTGAAATAAATATTGATACCAGTTGTATAGCGCATATCCTTTTATAACTTTGTATCGTATCATTTACCACCTTGTAAAACCTAAACTAACAAATCCTATTAAGACTAATAACCATACTATCTTTATTATCACTTCAAACTCCCCCTAAAATCTTCGTAAGCTCTTTTAATATCTGCCGGTACTGTAAGGTCATAGATTGTAATTTCAACCCTAGGTCTATCAGTAGATATACCGCCAAAAGTATTAAAGGTTAGTGGTAAATTTTCATGGCGGTCATCTGGCAATCTACCTAGTTCTACTATTGCATCTTCAAAAAACTTTTGATGTATTGATGTTACATTACCTATATCAAACCTACGTTTATCACCTTTGAATACTCTATATTGAATTGCTATTTTATCTAAGGGTACTGGTATTTGGTCTAGTATTCTATCTTTCATAAATGCTTTATAGTTTACCTTGGCAGAATTAAGAGTACGAAAATAAGCATTACGATAATTATTTAAGTTAAGTATAAACTGTCGTTTACTATTGATACTAATAGCAAGAGGACTTTCGATTATTGTAACCATCTATTAATTCCTCCGTCTCTTCTTCTGTAAAATAATCTTTAGCTATTTTTCTAAATTCATCTATAGCTATTTGTTCCCTTACTATATATTCCATCTGTCTAATTAATCCATCTACATCAGGTTTACCAGTATCTTGTAATGCTGTTAATAACTTTTGTACTTTTTTCTTATTCATCTATACCTCCAAGTCCTTTAGACAATCTTCACACACGAATATGTAAGGAGTTTCATCTCCAATTTCTTCTACGTATTGTGGTTTAAGTTTATAATGACTAGGGTACTCTCCACACATCGTACATTTATGTGGGTACTTACTAGGTTCGTACATATTTTGTGTACGTTTTAAACCTTGAGCTTCTAATGCAGAAGCAAAAATATTATCCTCAATACTCATTATACTGTACCTCCATTAATTAATTCATCTACTTGTTTTTCATACCAGCTACAGCTTTTAAGAAAATCTTTTAAGTGGTCTGCTAATTTGGTTAAGTCTAAGTTTGCATTAAACTTGTAGCTTACTTCGGTATCATCATCTACATACTTTAGTTCGTAATAATAATTATTCATTTATACCTCCAATAATTCCTTTACCATTACGATAGCTATAACATATGTCACTACTACCATTGGTAAAAATATTACCGTTGTTAATACTGTTTCCATTCGTTTAACCTCCTATTTGTTTTTGTTATTATATCTAAAAAATCTGTATCAATTTGTCTTGGCTTATATTCAGGAGCTATATCTAATAACGTTTCATAAATCTTATCACATATTTTATTATAGGTAACTCTATCTAAATCCTCTGATTTAAGAGTTAGTATATGATATATAATAAAACCTAGTTTCTGTAATATCTTTTTATTCATTTACTAAGCTCCTCTATTCTTCTAATTCTTTCTGCTGTACTAGGATGAGTAGGATGAGTAGTATAATAATGTTCAGGTGGAGTTATAATTATTAATCCCCCTTTTAAATCTGCTTTGAGATGTAGAAATCTTGAAATTAATACCGCAAATCTATCAGCTTGAAATTCAAATCGTCTATTCATATTATTAATAACTTCACGATTGCATCCATTACTACATTGCATTTCTACTGCATTGATTTTCATTAGGTGTTCCATTACTACGTGTCCTATTTCATGATAGATAGCTCCTCTCAATTGTTCTTTAGTATATAATTCCCTAAGTCTAGAAGTAATAAATATCATATCCATATGGGTAGTATATACCAACAGATTTTTATCTTGTAATTCAGTAAAAGTACAATCTTTTTTATATACCTTACAGAGTAATTCACCTTCCTTGAATACTAAGTCTCGTTCTAATGGAGTACAAGCATCAGCTAATGGTACTGCTAATAATAATATTATTATAACTAGTAATATCAATTTAAGAAATTTCATTACCAACCCTCCATAAATTGTGTACGTTCTTTTATAAATCTCATCCGGATATTAGTACCAGCCCTACCTCCTCTATTCTTAGCTATAATCAATTCACCTTTACCTTGATTGTATTGATTGTGTAAGTTATGTACTTCATCTCTATAAAGAAACATAACTACATCTGCATCTTGTTCTATAGCTCCAGAGTCTCTAAGGTCTGATAGAATAGGTCTTTTATCTGCTCGTTGTTCTAGTGTTCTAGATAATTGACAGAGTGCTAGAATAGGTATATTGTACTTCATAGCTAATTCTTTTAATCCTCTAGAGTTTTCAGTTACCTTTTTATAATCCTCTATTCTTGAATTATCTATTGCATTCATTAATTGTAAATAATCTATTACTACTAAATCACAACTACCAAACTGTTGTTTACATTGTAGTATATATCTCTCTATTGAATGGAGATTAGTTCTAGTTTCAGATATCATTTTAAGTTTACTATGAGATAATTGTTCCCCAGCTTTTGTATATGTACTTAGTATCTCGTCTTGTTTTTCTTTCATGGTTGCCAAGTTAGATAAGCTATATCCTGTTATTCTACTTATAGCTCTTTGTACATATTCCTTATTAGTCATCTCTAAACTAAAGAATAATACATTCTTTTCTTGTGCTACATATTCTGCTATCTGTTGAGCTAATGCAGATTTACCTACTGCTGGTCTAGCTCCTATGATATATAATTTACCTCCGCATAAACCAGAGAGTATATTATCTAGAGTTGGAAATCCTGTAGGTAATCCTAATGTACCAGTACCTGTTTCAACCATTTGTTCAACATCATTCCAGAAATCCATAAACCCAGACTCTAAGCCAACAAAGTTTGTATGAGATGTACGAGTCATTATTTCATTAGCTTTTAAACTTAATGTTGTCGCTATATCATCTACATCCTCTTTGTTTTCTAATCTACTAATAGAGTCTCGACATAGATTTAATAGATATCTTAGCTTAGAGTATTTTATAATAATCTTAGTTAGTTGTTCCCAATTCCTTGATGTGATATAGTTGATAGTTAAATCTGCTAAGATAGTATTAACTTTATTTAAGTCTCCATTAAACTTTAATAGTTCTGCTACCGAAACATTATCTGTAGGTTTACCTTGCTTATGTAATTCTACTATAGCTTCAAAGATTAATCTATGAGGTTTCTGATAAAAATCATAAGCATTAATACTAGATAATATATTAGATATTTTACTCTCATCATTAAGACATATAGATAATATATTATCCTCAGCTTCTTTACTATATAAATCCTCTATTGTTTCCATATTAAAATCCTATTGTTATACCCAAGTTACCTGCCCAAGAGTCACTACCACCATAACTAGCTCCTCCGGATAACATTACTCTATCATTAAGATAGTGAAATACCCCAATAGCTCCGGCTACATTATCCGCATACATACCAGTACCTATAGATATTTGAGTTTTACCTTGATGTCTAGGGTTAGGATGAAGTGCTGTTAATGCAGTGACTGTAGCTAAACCTCTTTCCAATCTATTATCTAATCTATTTATTTGTTGTTGCATATTATCAACTCTATTATTAAGATGAGATACATCATTCCTAATTGCATTGATATTAGAAGTATTAGTTTGTACTTGCCTATCTACTCGTTGTATATTATTTTCTATCTGAGAGGTGTCTATGTTGGTTTCTATACCCGTTTGAAATATATTACCTAGATTATCTTGCACATAAAACTTACCGTCTTTCATAAAGCTCTTAACTATCTTAGTATCATAATCCGTTACATGAAATGTATAACTATTATAAGTTTTAGTTCCTTGCTTACCGTTAAATCTCATTTGTTGTTCTGATACTAAATTCTTAGGAGTATATTTAGTCTTTGGTTGTTCCCACATTTCTATACTTTGTAACGTATCTACCTTGAATATTTCTTCAAAGCTAGAGTTAGAATAACTAGCTGATATATCTCCAGCATAACTAGGTAATCCTATTAATAATGTTAATAGTAATAAACGTTTCATCAAACCTCCTTATCTATATCTATATTATATTTATCTACTAAATAAATAATCTCTTGATTATCATACCTTAATTCTGGTGGAGTTTGTCTTATGAATTTTATAGCCATAGCTTTAGTATCTATATCAAAGAAATCTATATAATCTTGTTGGTCTTCCGTTATACTGTATTGTGGATAATTACGTACAAACTTTTCAGCTACCCAACCTTTGCCCATTATGTGATAGTGGGATATAGTTTGTAACTCTCTTAACTTTTGTTTACCTCGAACAACACACTCAGTATTTTCTTCTAGGTATTTAATATAGTCATACATATATTCTACTAAGATATGAAATCCTTGTTCTCCATATCCGGAAATTAATCTCTCCATTTGATATGGTCTTAATCTTACCTTACCTTCTGGAGCTTTACATTGTATTCCTTCTCTATTAAGTAATATATATTTAGCTCTATGAAGGTCATATCTCTCAGTTAGTATTTGATATATCTCCTTCATATATTTATCCGGAAGTGTAGATATATAGGATATAAGAACTTCTCTATCTGTTTGTTTATGTTTATCTGCCATTACATACTCCTATTAAAATAATGAAACCAATCTGCTTTATATATTTCAGTAGCTGTTGTAACTCTAGCCAGATACTTACCATTTAGATATGCCATATCACTATATCCTTTAACGCATATCTTATCACCAACTGCCAACTCATTCGTAACATAACCCATCAGACAACCATAGACTCGGACTGTTACTGAATATGTAACCTTATCTACAAATTTATCTGACCCTAGTTCTCGCAAGAGATAACCTGTACATCTTAGAGTTACATAAGGTTTATCTTGCCATGAGTTATCAGTTATCTCCCTTATTATTAAATTATGTATTTCATTCCAGCCAGACTGGTTCCAACCTTGTGTCATAAGTTAAACTTATCCTTTAAATATTTACAACCCTCAGATATATCTCGTTCATACCATGGGGTACCTTCGATATATTGCCGAGCAAGTTCCTCTGTATCAATAAGTTTATAATCCATAGACATAGTAATATTAATAGCATCCGCTAAAGCATCACTAGCTTTACGTTTATTAGTGTACATCTCAGCATACTCTTTAAGTCGCTTACGTATCTCAGCCGGACTATAATCCTTATTTGTTCTCTTTAAATAATTATCAAGTTGAACACAACTATAAGAGACAACTTCTGCTCCGTACTTATGTACTAAAGCATTAAAAAATCTTGAGGAAATAGTAAACCTATCGAACTCTATGCTATCTTTATATTGTATTGTCTTGTGGATTTTATCTCTTTGTTCTCGTGGTAAGAGTAACCGCATTGTTTTTTCCCTAGCTTCTAGATAATAACATAAGTTATTTATATTAACCATTAGTGCAGTTAACATATATCTATTAGTTAGTATCTCGGTTGCTATCTTAAACTTATCATATTTATTTCTATAATCTTTATCCATAGTTACCTCTTAATGGGGTGATGAGTGGGAGTTGAACCCACATTTCTAGAGCCACAATCTAGGGTTTTACCGTTAAACTATCAACACATAAACAAGGAGGGATTAAACCCTCCGTACCTTTTCGGGATTGAAATCAATAACAGTACCTTGATTGTTTGTGGAGATTGTAAATAAATTCAGTTCTGCTAACTCTTTAAGACCCCTACTTACTGTAGATTTATTCTTATATCTCAGAGATTTACGTAGGTCTTCCATACTAAAAGCAAAAACATTATCATCTACCGGTTCAAATTCTGAGTAATATTCATACGCATATAATATCTTTGCTAAGATTTTAGAGAGTGTTTTGCTTCTTAGTATTGTTATTAATTTAGTACTGTCAATTTCAAACTTCATATATTATTTTCCTTTTTTCTGTTCAAGTATAAGACTCGTCGTCCAACCACCTACTGCAAAAGCAAATTCAGTTGGGTCTAAACCTCTAGCTTTTATTGCTTCTTGTATCTGTAAAAATAAATCTATTCTTGCATTTATTTCTGCATTAATATCTACCGGTTGCGGAGCTGGTTTTTGATATCCTCCTCCGTTATTATAATTATTTTGTTGATAACCTCCGTTACCTCCTCCATAATTACCTCTATTATAATTGCCGTATGCCATTCTTACCTCCTTCTTTTAATACTTGTCGGCACTCTATCTCACTTAGATAGTTATCTTTATATAATTGTAATACATCCTCTAATAATAGTTTATGACTTTGGTATGCCTTGCATACACTCCTTACATAAGGACTTAGTTTCACTTTTAATCACCTCCATTAGTTCACCAATATTACCAGTAACATTATAAGTATGTCCATTTGTAAACCCTATAACTACATCTTGTTCTTGCTTGATTATATAAGATATAGTATAAGGATTAATATATATTTCATTACCGTCATAAGCTAATCTAGTCTTAATCATATAGCATTACCTCCAACTTTTTAAGCATAAGTTTACATTTTATACATACAAATTTTAATTGATTAGGAATTTTATATTTCATTATCACCTTCAAGTTCTCTCTCGACTTCTTGTTCATATAATAATTCTTCCATTCTTAAAGCTCTAACGTATAAGTCTTGCTGATTTTTATTTCGTTTCATATTCCACAAACGGTCTATTATATCTCTATGATTTCTTCTTACATAATCAAAACTATACATTAATACCTCCTTTAATTATTATAACATATTTACTATATCATTTACCAAAATTTATAATAGTTGTGTAATATTTATTTACAATATTTATTATAAATATTTCGGCTTGTATATTTAGCTGAGTGACCCCAATGTTTATAGATAAAATCATTAATTAATTTTGCATCCTCTTTATTATCTAAAACATCTCTCATAAATCTCAACCAGTTGAGTGTATTATTTTCTGTCAGCATGATTATATCTCCTATTAAATTTATCTATTACTTCTGCTCTATATCTTTTAATTATATCATATACTCCTTGATAAGTTATATTACCTATAGTCTTAGCTATTTCTAAGATACTATAGTCTTGTAATCTCAATTTTAATATTTGTTTAGACTTATCTGTACAATTAAGAGTATCTATAACTTCATTTAATATATTAATCTTTTTATTATATTCTATTTTATTGTCCAATTCATCCGGTTCAGCTTCTAAACTATACATAGTATCTATATCAACTTCGTTCTCAATTTTCTGTTGTCTATTAATAGTTCTATAGATTGCTCTAGTTATAGCTGAGATAGCATAGTTTTTAAATGTACCTTTATCTTTATCATACTTCTCTATAGCTTGCCATAAAGCTATGAGTCCTACTTGCTCTATCTCGTTCCAATCTAAATAAGTTTTATAACTAAATGTATTATATTTACATTTATTTATTATAGCTTTAACTAACTTCTTGTTACTATTAAATAGCTCTAAAGGATTAGTCATTACTATTTACCTCCTGTCTTATTAACTCTTTAAATGGGTCACACAATCCAAGATTAAAAAATGGTTTATATATACTCGTACCATAGAAATCTTTTATAGTTAATTCATTACGTTGCTTATCATAGCTATAAGTTTGTCCGTCATTCCTTATTACAACATCCTCATAAATAGCTCGTAGCGCACGTTCAACTGCCTTATCATAACTCATTTTATGTCTATTAATAGTGTTGCGTTTTTTAATTGTCATTGTCGTCCTCCTCTAATTTTCTTGAGTTGTAATGTACCAATTCTAATATGTTTTTAAGTTCTTGTTTTGTGAATATTATCTTTTGTGTCTCGTTATTAAATTTATATATAACTTTAGAGTATCTATCATTATTAGTTGAAGACTCAAAACAAAAGTTTTTATTGTGATATTTTACATACTGTGGATGAGTCTTTATACTCTTGTCTAGTGCTCTAAAATAATTATATAAAAATTCTAGGTTATTAATGCTCATTATACATCCTCCTCTAATTCATAATATGTTTTAAGACTATGGGGTGACTGAGATAATTCATTAGCTAACTCTAATAGCTCTGAGTTACACTTAGGGCAATGAAGCACCCATTCACCTTGACTGTTTATAGTTAGTACTATATTATTTTCTGTAGCTTTAAATCCACAATCTTTACATTTATAAATATTCATTTATTACTCCTTATATATTAGTATCAAGTTCTAATTTATAACAACGTTCTAAGTAATCTATTGTTATTAAATCCTCGCAGATATCTATATCACCATACAATTCATACCATAGTGTTTGATTTATAATAGCTTCATCATAGCTATCAAATAATCCTATATAACAATTACCGTATGTGTTAAGATATTCACAATCTAAATTAAACTGATTATACTTATCTTTAAAATCTACTTTTATAGGTTCCGAATATTTTATAGTTAAGAATTTGGTTATCATTTTAATTACCTCCGCTGTTATATTCATAATCATATTGATAGTAACGTTCATCATATAGGTTTTGTAAATCATCATCTAATTCAAATAAATAAAAGTCATGAATATCTAAGAAATCATCATCAGTTCTTAGGCTAACATTATCTATATTACATATAGGAGTTGTTCCCAATTGAGTTAGCTCCTCGTTACTTAATGATTTAATCATGCGTTCAATTTTCTTATATTCTTTTTTAGTTAACTTAAACTTATCTATAAATTCATCTCTAGATATATCATAATATTTTTTGTATTCACTATCTAACCAAGCCATATATTCATCATCATAATCATCATAAAATTTATTGTTATATAATCCATAATCTACATAGCTATTATTACTATACCATACTCCATTTACCCATTCACCGGCAGACTCATTCAGTATAAAGTAATCACCATTATTATTTAAGAATATAAATTTATTATGATGTCCTATTCTATCCTTAATTAATTGCATAATAGAATTATTATATATAAAATCCTCCGGTAAATCTTTTAGATACTTCTCAATAAATAAAACCGTATCTGATTTCTTACTATTTTCAGGTACATCTATATCAAGTACACCGTTATGTATAAGTACCGTACTATTATTTACTATATGCGGATGCGAATTATCTTTATCTATCAATCCGCTTGTACTAATCCTACAATGGATAAGGATATTACTATCCGCTTTATCCTCTATCTTATGATAGGTATTTATAAAAGTATCTACATCAAATATACCTTTAGTAATATAAAGAGTACCGTTCTCAGTCCATGCAAAACCACCTCCATGAGGATTATTTTTAAACGATGTCCTTAGTATATCATCCGTAATAACACCTTGCTTAGTTTTTAATATTGCTATACACATATTAATTATACCTCCAATGTCTCAGTAGTATCAATCATTTCTAATACATAGATAGTGTTGTAATATTCATATGCTTTATTAAATATATTCTTTTCTATCATAAAGTTATATAAGTATGGGTACTTAGTTTTATTATTATAAACAAAATCTATAAATCCCGATGTAGTACATACTAAATCAACCTGTTGTTTAACATAATCCTCTAAAGCAAATAAACATTCCATATTTTTTATAACTCTTTCAAGTCTAAGATTACTATTAAATATTCTTAACTCATGAGTATCAGTTCTCATATCATAATTTAAAGCGGTATCGTGGTTACCGTAACCATTTGGAGATAACATATTATGCTCGATTATACTCGCAGGTGAATTATCTAGAATACTTATATCACACCAATTTCTCATAGCTGATTTAGTACGTTGAGATATAGCTAACCAGATATCTCTATCATTATCATCACCGTATAATATGCTAACCATATTAGCAACTTGTAAACCTCGTTCTAACGGTTTAAAATGTATATGTATTCCCCCTCCGTTATGACCAGTACAATCATTATCTCTAAGGTATTTTAATCCTTTATCTAATAACGGGATAAATTCTTTGTAGAAGTATTGTCTACTTAATGGCATAGATACCATTTCATAACCTTCTACTGAACTATCTCTCATTAAGACTACATTATCTCCCATGATTTCTTGAAATTCTGTTGACGTACTTTTATCTCCGGTAATTTCTAATTCTAAACCATATAATTGTTCGTAATTATTATTCCTATCCTCATCATTTAAGTATTTAGGTATATATTCTACCTCCTCATCATGATAACTATAGATTACATTGTGTTTATCATGGTAACAACATTCACAATACGTACAATAATTATCCTCATCATAATAACTATTATCTATCCAGATAGTCTCACCACATTCATCGCATGTTGTAAATCTCTCATGCCAACAATCCTCGCAATAAGGATTACCGTCCGCCCCCCAATACATATCATCCTCATGTATATATTCATCACATGCTTCACATCTGTAATAGTGATTATCTAAACAGTCATCACAAACAGTTTTGCTATAGTCATCTAAATATGTTACTTCATCATTAGGATGATATTCCCCACAATCCTCACAATATGAAAAGTTATCATCAAAGCAATCAGTATGATAGTACTCATTATCATACTCAACAAAGTCATCTGCTTCTAAGTCAACAACTTCTCCGCAAATAGGACATATAATTTTATCGTCTGACATTATAATACCTCCTTATCTTATATTGTATATGGGATTGAAATACAATTCACGTTGCAATCAATCCACAATACAATACAAAATACTTTACGACTTTCACGTATTGCCTGCTTATTTCACTGCTAGTTGTTATCGTATTATAACAACGGCAAGTAACATATAAAAAGACCTGTTGCAATTTCACTGTTACAACTATCTTAATATACTATAATTCCTTCATCTAGTGTCTGCCAATTATAGTTGCAAGCTCACGCATACAATTTTTTTTATTAAGCTAGAATTTAAGTATGCTTTTATCTAACTAGCTATTGATTAATCAATCTATGTATCAATATTTCACTATTGAATTTTTGCTTATACTCTTATTAAGTACTCTTTTTTGATATTTGAAACACTTTGTAAATAAATTGTTACATTTGTTTATTATCTAATTTTACTTATAACTTATAACAGCTTGATTTTATAATACAAATATAACTATTACTTAGTTCAATGTTTATTTAGTTATCAAATAAGACTTAATAATTCAGTTGTCTTATGTTAGCATTAAGTACCGAATTAGAATTTTTGAAACACTTTTGCTAACTTTTTGTAATATATCTTAATAAAATACACTTGTAATTGAATAATAGATTGAAATTCATATTTGAAATTATTTATATCGTAACGATATATTTTAAAGTTTGACCTGTTTTTATTTTATAACTAAGCGATATATTTCAAACTGAATTGTAAATAATTGTAACAAAATTGATTAATTTATTAAAGTTTATGTTTCAATTTGCCGTTAATGTGGCTAGATATATATAGATAGTAAAATAATGGAGGCAAGAATATTATGAGTAAAGATTATGTAAGTTATGTAATTGAGTATTCCGGTAATTGTACTGAATGGGTATTTGATACTTTAGAAGAATTACAAGAGTTTAACCAGTATATTGATAATGTAATTGAAATAAGTAAAATTAGAGTAGTTTACAATTATTATTTTAATGGTAGAAGTTTGAAGGACTTAGATATTAAAGGAGCAATTAATAATAACGACAAAGATATAGTTACTAAACTTGATAATTATATACCACATATTGATTATAATTTTGTACTGAGATAAAACACTGAATAATTAGATGGGGAAAGGATTTACGCCTTAAAATTATTACCCATTGCCCCCCTAAATCGAATAGGTGGGGGGTTTTTTCTTGGGGGGTAGGGGTTAGTCCCTTTCATTTACGGTGAGCGAATTTGAGGTCAGTACCAAATTTATATCGCTTAGATATATTTATATCGCTTCGATATACCAGAAAAATAAGAAAGAAGAAAATCACTTTCTTTCCCAAAAGAAATAAATAAAGAAAAGGGTTTCCTTCTACAAAAGAAGAAAGATATGATTATAAAAAATATTCCCGTACTGAAAAATTTATTAGAATTTGTGTAAATAAAATACCAAATATTACCGTACTGAAATACAAAGAAAAGGTAAAGGTTTTCTCTCCTTCTTCTTCCCCCCTATATAATATACTACGTATATAAGTAGTATATAGGTATATACGTATATAAGTATATACCCCCCTATTATTATTCTCTTATTCCTACTAAAAGAAATTGGTACTTTCCAAATTGGAAATTCCCAAAAGAAAGTTGGTATGAAATACCAAACCAAGATAGTGTAACTATCCCTTGAACCGCTAAATAAAGAAAAGAAAAATAAACTACGTGCCGGTTTTTAAAAGAAAAGATACCACCGCATCCGGAAACCGAAATGTATTACTCGCTGATTGTAATAAAACTATACTATGAAAGTTTTAATGTAGGTGACGGATGCCTGAGTTCGCTTCGCTCACAATTTATTATTGTAAAGATTTGTAAATATTTTATTAAAAATAATAAAATCTACTTGAGTAAAATTAAACTTTTGGTTACAATAGTAGTGTAAGGAGGAAAACATTATGAGTTTTAAATCAGGTTTACGTAGGCTTCAACAAAAATTACAAAGAACATTACTTCAACAAGCTGGAGCCGAAAAGGAATACAGAAGATTACAAAGAAGAATAAAGAAGGAGATGAACGGAGCAAGACCTTATCTTTATAGAGATATTGAACCAATGACATTAGGAGAACCAGTTTGTATAATCTTAGTATTAAATGAGCAAGATGAAATATTAGCTAAGGCTTATGGCTTTACAGTAGAGGAAGTAATTAAAGCTATGGAGGATTTCCTAAATGAATAGATTTGTAGTAATAAGTGATTGTCATATCCCTTTTCAAGATAAGTTAGCAATCAAAGCATTTTTAAGATTTATAAAAAAAGAACAACCAGATACAGTAATACTTAATGGTGATATTATAGATATGTACGACGTGTCGACATTTGATAAAGACCCTGAGAGAATAAACTCACTGCAAGGAGAGCTAGACGAGGCTATCGTATTCTTTAAAGGTTTAAGAAAATTACTTCCAGATGCAAAGTTAATTTTCATTAAGGGTAATCATTGTGCGAGACTTGAAAAATATTTAAAGAAGCATCCCGAGTTATTTAGTCTAGATGCTTTGAAATTACCTAATTTATTAAGACTAAAAGATTTTAATATTGAATACTGTGATAAGTATTATCAATTAGGTAGTTTAAAAATAACCCATGGTTCAATAGTTCGTAAGTTTGCTGGTTATACTGCTCACGCAGAACTAGATAAGAATGATTGTTCCGGAATATCTGGACATACTCACAGATTAGCAGTATACTATAAGAAAACTCCAAGTAGAAGTTTAATGTGGGCAGAGTCAGGTTGCTTATGTGAATTAGAACCAGAATATATAGATAACCCAGATTGGACACAAGGTTTTATTTACGGTACAATACATAAAGATAGTTTTTCTATAATGCCTGTTCCTATAGTAGATGGTAAAATTAAATGTCCATTATGGGAGGATTAATGAAACATAAACCTAACGAATATATAATAAAAGGTGAGTATACTCTAATAAAAGTTCAGCATCATAATGAGATATACTATACAAAAGTAGATACAGATGATTTGGATTTAATATTAAATACTTGTAGATGGTTTGCACATCCAAGAAAAACAGATAATTATATTATTAATCGCAATGGAGAAAAACTTCATAGGCTAATAACTAATTGTCCCAAAGGTTTAGTAGTAGACCATATTAATGGAGATACTTTAGATAATCGTAAATCTAATCTTAGAGTAGTATCACAGGTAGATAATATTAAAAATAGAACAAGAAAATTAAGTAAATTAGGTAAAGGTATATCTAGAAATCATAACCTGTATTCAGCAGAAATGAGAATAGATGGTATTAGATATAGGAAAAACTTTAAAACTTTGAAAGAAGCCATAGAGTACAGGAGATATCTCGAAGCTATGGCAAATAAATAAAAAGCTGAAAATTCAATCACTTCCTTCCTTACATTGTCAGCTTAGGGTTACAGCTAATCCCTAAGACCTTTTCTTTTTGGAGGAAGAATGGCACTAACAAAAGAACATTGGATATTTATTGATAACTATATACAAACAATGGATTATGCAGACTCCGCTATGAAAATGGGAGTTCCTGCAAAAGAAGCAGTTACAGCAGGTCTTAATCTGTTAGCTAATAAAGAAATTCAAGAAGCGGTAAAATTAAGACGTACTGAACTTGTAGATGCTATGAAAGCATTACCAATGAATAAGGAACAAGTTTTAGCTACTATGATGTTTCAATATCAGAAAGCAAATAAACTTGATAGAACTAAAGAAGCAAATGATATCTTAAGCCAAATAGCACAAGCTCAAGGTATAGATATGAAAAGTATTTCAGTAGAACCTATTATATTTGAAATACATAATCTAGATGAGAATAAAATTTAAAGTGTAGATACGTTAGAGATATAGGACTAGACTGATAAACTAGGTTCCTTTACATAGAGGTCTCTAATCCGAAGTAATCTCGAGTAAGACTTCGGCTCAAACGTGGAATAAGAGGTTTTGATGTTTTGACCAGTTTAGAGTTGAAACTGGTTCCACAAACCCTTTGGGGTTATATAGCGGAGAAGTGTAACGGTTGCATATAAGGCTCATAACCTTATGGTACTGGGTTCGACTCCTAGCTCCGCAAATTATTTTTGGAAGGATTAAATTTGAATGAGTAGATATAAAGTTTCATTACTACCAGCTCAAAGAAAATTCCTAGAATTACCAGATAGTCTACAACATAGACAAAAAGATGTAGCAGTATATCAAGGTGGATTTGGCTCAGGCAAGACTTGGTGCGGAGCATTACTTGGTTGCATACTTGCTTTAAAATATCCCGGTATTATAGGATTAGTTGGAGCTTATACTTTTACATTAGTCCGAGATACAACTTTAGAAATGTACAAAGAACATTTAGATGGACTTGGTGTTAAGTACACTTATAATGAACAAAAAGGTATTCTATACTATCCTAATGGTTCTAGGATATTGTTTAGACATTTTGATGACCCAGATAGTTTGAAATCTTTATCTGTAGGTTTTATTGAAATGGAAGAAATGTCTGAGGTTCCTGAAAGTACATTCTCTATGTTACTCGGTCGTTTAAGACAACCAGTAAAACCAGAATGGGGAAATAGATTTATATATAGAATATTTGGACATACCAATCCTCAAGGACAAAAGGGTTGGATATATGAATATTTTAAAAAGAGTCCAAGAAAAAATTATCGTAGGATAATAGCTCCTACAACAGAAAACAAATATCTACCTACAGATTTCGTAGATGGATTAAAAGAAGCCTATGATGATAAATATTATGCTATAAACGTTTTAGGACAAGATGATGACAGTATTACTAACTTAGCAATCAAAGGTTTTAGTTCAGACTTACAAATAGATGAAACTATGACTATTGATATGAGGTATCCACTTCATCTTACTTGTGACTTTAACGTAGACCCAATGTGTTGGTATCTTTGCCAAGACTATGGTAATATGACCTATGTGTTATATGAATTTGTGGTAGAAAATACAACAACAGCAGAAGTAGCAAATATAGTTGTAGATACTTTAGGAGATAAGTATAAAAACTTTCCTATCATAATAAACGGAGATGCTTCCGGAAATAGTAGAACAACAAAAGGTGTAGACTTTAGTTATCTAAAAACAGAATTATATAGAGCCGGGTTTAATAATATTAAACTAGAAGTATTAAAGAAAAACCCAGCAATAGAGGAAAGAATGTTTGTGTTTAATAACTGGGTACAAGACTCAAGTGGTAAACATCATATTAAAATACATCCTCAATGTAAATGGTTAATATATAATTTTGAAAACCTAGAAATTAAAGAAGGTACAAGTAAACCAAAGATACCTAGTACTGGTGAATTAAAAAGAAATCCTAAATCAAAATACTTAGTTCACCCTATAGATGCTGTAGGATATTTGGTTTATTATTATCACAGAATTAAAAATGAGTCAGCTTGGCTCAATTATAATAACACTGCTCAAATGGGAGTAGATGTATTTGGTGGTAAATATGATAAGAGATTGGAGTAATAATGGTATCATATTTCTTTAAAGAAAATAAAAAGGTTAGTTTAAATCCTGAAAGACGTAAAGCTATATGTGCTGATGTTAAAAGTATGTTTAAAAAATACTATAAGGATTTAGACCCATCCCGTAAAGAAACGGCAGAAATATTAAAAAGTTTATTTCCAGATACTAATGAAGATAAGATAGAAAAAATACCAGACTTATATCAACAGTATCAAACTTATATCTCAGCAATATATAGAGCTTGTATGCCGAGCTATGAAGCTATTACAGATGTAAATGGCTTAGATTTTAGTAGTAACAAATTGGCTTCTACCTATAAAGCTAGTTTGATTTATGATTGGTATAATATAGACCTTCAAGATACTTTACTTAAATGTTTAGACGATTGGGCGATTAAAGGTGAAACATCAGCCTATGTTCAATGGAAGACAGAAACTTACCAACAAGTAAATACAGTAACAAATTCTTATATTGATGAAAATGGGGATGAAGTTACTGAAACCTTAAAGATAAGAGAAGATATTCCAATTTTTGAATGTACTGATGTTAAATACATAGACCCACATAGTTTATACTTTGATAGAAGTCAAGTAGATGATTGGGAAAATTGCCGTAAGGTTTATAGAGATTTTGTTCCGCTAGAACAAATATTATCCAATACGAATTATGATTTAACCCCAGAAGACAGGAAGGCTTTAAAAGAATTAGTAAAAGCTGAACAAAAAGCTGACTTACAACAAATGAATGAACAAACTGTTGTATGGGGTAATACAGTAGAAGTTCTAGAGTTTGAAGGTACTTATACTTTACCTGATACATTAGAACCATTAAGAAGAATGGAAGCTACAGTAATTGCTGGTAGGTTCTTATCACAGTTTAAAGAGTCTGATAAACCTCAATCACCATTTATCTGGCATGCTTATTTAAAAAGACCAGATACTGGTAGAGGTCAATCACCATTAAAGATACCTAGTATAATTAATTGCGTAGAAAATATGGTAATGGATTTAGTTATGGCTTGTTACAAATTAGTAGCTAATCCACCATTCTTAACTCCTAAAGGAGCTATGCCTTATGCAATAGATGTTAAACCGGGTATGCCTATAGAATATGCTAATGAGTTAATGGAACAAACTCCACAAAGATTAGATTTTTCTGGAGGTTTACAAGGATTTAATATCAATTCTTATTTAACTCAAAAGATGCAAGATGCTACTGGTGTTACTCAGTATATGCAAGGTAGTCAAGATGGTTCGGTTAGAACAGCAAGTGAAGCAAGTTACATTCACTCTGGAGCATCAATGAGAATGGCTTTTGAAGCTCAGAAGTTTAGTCGTTTCTTATTAGAATTGATTAGAAAATATGCTTTGTTTAAAAAGGTATTTGATACTAGAGATATGCAAGTAAGAATGGAAGATGGAACTTATGCTGATGTGGATGAAGCTGTAAGAAGTGGTAAATACAACTTTATAATAGGAGGTAGTCAGTCCGCAATAGAAAGAGAAGCTGAAACGCAGAAGATATTTACTTTATTTGGTCAGCCAGCTTTCCAAAGTTTAGCTCAAATACTAGACCCAGTTCAGGCTTCTATCTTATTGAAATGGACATTAAATAGATTAAACTTACAAGGTACATCACAAATTGTAGAGATGTTAGATAGCAACCAGCAGTTAGTTCAAATGGCTAGACAGCTTGGTGTTCAAGACCAAAACATACCACAATTTAAAAATGATGTTAACCAATATATGAGAGATAATATAGGAGGTATAGCTCAGCAATTTGGTAATGAGCAATTACTAAACTATATTCAACAGTTACAACAGAATAATCAAGGAGGTATTCAATAGTGTTTAATTTAGAAACTATTAGTCTGTTCTCCCGTAAACGAGACTCAACTAAAGTTGATGAACAAGCCATAGTAAAGGCACAGGAAGAACTTAAAAGGTATGAATGTTTCAACACTTTATTAAATCAAAAAGAAGAATGTTTTAAAAAATGTAAGGACGTCATACTTCAAGATGTATTAACTGCAACTCGTAGTAATACCAAAATTAATCGAGATTATTTGTTAGGATTTCAAGATGCTTTGGATATATTCCTAACAGATTTTGCTAGATATAAAAATGCGATACAAAAGTTAAGTTAAGGAGATTTTGATTTATGGAACCTATGAATGAACAAGTAACTGAACAAATTACTGAACAAGTATCGACTCAACCAACCGAACAAGTAGTTGAAGAAAAAAATGATACACAGACCCAAGTTACAGAAAACATCCAAACAGAAACATTAAAGGATAGCCCACTAGAAGGCTCAGGAACACAAGTTGATGAGTCGGAAGGTAACGTAACTCCTACGGAAGATAAAAAACCCGTAGAGGGCAAACCAGAGGTCTCTGATGAAATTCAGAAAAAATTAGACCGATTGGCTGAGTACGAAGTAAAAGATAAAGAGCTTACTGATTTAAGAGATAGATTAGGTATTAAGGAGCAAGTCCAAGATAACCAAGTCTTCTCGGCACAACAACAGTTAGCTATAGTAGAAAACCAAGCACAGCAGGAATACATTAGACTATGTAATGAGTACGGTGTAGATTATAGACCTGATAAAATTGATGCTAGTGGTAGAGAGTTAAGAGAGAAAGACCCTAAAGCATTTTACGAATTAAAGTTTAAACTTGAAGGTCTTAATAATTCAGTAGAACAGAAAAGAGCAGAAGTCAATAATTTTATTGAACAAAGAGATATTCAATTAGCTATTGCTCGTAACCAAGAAATTCTAAAGGCTTCACCGGTAATGGGTAGTATAGTTAATCACTATCTACAAGAAGGATGTACCGGAGCAGATATCGACCAGATAGTTAAGTTTGGTAATCAGATTATGCAGGAAGCATTTGAAATGGGTAGACAATATGCTAAGAATGAAAAGGCTCAAGTTAAGCCAGCAGAAGTATTAAACAATACTACAATATCTCAACAAGCTCCTTCTACTCCTTCTCCAACAACTAAACTTACTTTAGCTGATGTAGAAAAGATGGATATTGAAACATACAAGCAACATCAAAAAGAAATTGATAAGCTCTTTCTAGGTTAGATTTTAAAACTTAAAAGGAGAAATAATTATGGCAAATATCGGAAATCCACATGGGCAGAACTCGACTTTTGACGGTTCTTTATCAAATGCAAATGGTGCAATTCCTATTATATTTTCTAAGAAATTAGCAGTAGCTTATGGTACTAAAGGTATGGGTGTTACTGATAACCTTACTAATGATAACTATGCTGGTGAAATTAATGCTATGGGCGATAGAGTAAGAATTGTCGTACCTATTGTTCCAGCAGATAATGCAATCGCATTTTCTCAATTAAATAAAACTGGTGAAGGTGATGAGACTGCAACTGGTGTATGTCCAGTATTCCAGACTGTAGCTCCTGAGTCTTTAGACTTGGTTATCGACAGAACAGCTACCTTCGGTTTAGCAATTGATGATGTTCAAAAAGCACAAACTCAATTCAAAAATTGGTTAGATGGTCAAGCTACAGCTTATGGTGAAAAACTTAAATTTTTGAGAAATAAAGAAATTGCTCAGTACGCATTTTCTGCAACTCCTGAAAACGGTCATACATTTGCAGATGGTGGACAGGGCGGTACTTTAGCACAACCTTTAACTGGCATTAATTCTCAAAACATCTTCACTCACTTACTTAAAGTAAAACAAGCATTAATTGAGTCTGGTGCTGTAGGCGCTGATGGTACTTATTCTTTCAAACCAATGGAAGAAGAAGCTAGAGATGAAAGAGCTGTTATTATCGTTACTCCTGCTATGCACACTTTGATTATGTCTAGCTACAGAGTAGGCGGTCGTTCCGTTGAAATGGCTGACGTAGTTGTTAAGGATGGTGCTGTATCAAGAGTAGCTGGTATGGATATAGTAATTGATAGAACATTATCAGAATTACAAACAACTGGTTTACCGTTCTTAGCTGGTACTAAGAATGCAATTACTAAGGCACAACAAATTTCTAAGGTTGAGTCTTCAAGAGACCCGTATTGTTTTAGAGATTTGATTAAAGGTATTGACCTTTATGGCTTCAAACTTGTTCACCCAGAAGCATTATATCGTGGATGTATTGCTAATGTTGACCCAGAAGAAGCTATCCCTACTATCGACGTGGGAAACTAACAGTCCGAGCTATAGTAAATCTTCCGACTGGCAATCTTTATAGAGATGCAAATAATTTGTTATATACGGACTCCTTAATGGAGTCTCCGTATATGGCAACTATAGGCTCGGAGACAGAACAAGTAAGTGCTGACCCAACTAATACGGTTGAATATGGTAGTGCTACATTTGTTAAGTTAACCGCTTCTACTTATGATGTAGAATTACAGAACGGTAATAAATTAGTTATCGACTCTGAAAAAGTTATTAACGAAGTAGAAGATGGTGTACCTGTTAGCATACAAGGTGGATATATAGTAGTTGATGCAGGAGTAGTAAATCCGGACTTAGAAATAGAATTAGACTCGAGTACAGATTATCCGATACCACCTAATGATTACGGCTGGCTTTATAATGGTATAGAGCTAGACTCTACAGGTATTTCAAACAAGAGTATGAATGGTACACTCGCTGTTCCAACTAAGCCAGACCTCAATGAGTTTGCGTCAATAATTATTGGAGAAGTACGTTATTACAGGGTTTCGTATATGGTGGAAGAAAATACCCCAGCAGGTGATGTAACACCAATAGGGTTAGCAACAGCTTACGGAGGTATTCCAGTATATATAGCTCTAGTAAATTCACAAGATAATGTTTATGGATTATATGCAATAGATGATAACGAAAACGTTACACCTGTACTCAATACTCTTAACGAGCATATGACTATTGAGTTGCTATAACAACCATTCGTCTAGGAGGATTGAGTTCTTCCTAGACTCTCTGGTATAAAATAGGAGACAGTAAATAAATGTCAGGTAAAAATTATTTTGAATTATGTAATGATGTTCTTGAAGAACTTTATTATGAAAAGGTTGAGACCTTTGATGAATTAGAG
>Ga0310694_10000588_pt1 | contig 46569 bp, 41 predicted proteins | sample 174DNAGHGhighgp2_FD_203884 | JGI IMG/M metagenome (GOLD analysis project Ga0310694, IMG submission 203884) | Sheep rumen microbial communities from Palmerston North, Manawatu-Wanganui, New Zealand - 1742 DNA GHGhigh gp2 (v2) (version 2) | ecosystem: Host-associated > Mammals > Digestive system... | reverse complement strand
CAATAGCATAGAATCTGTAGCGCCACGGAGTGCCCAGGAAGAATGGGATAACTCGGGAATGCAGGTAGGTGACACAGGACGCGATATTCAGTCCGTTCTCTTGACCACAGACGTTACGACTGATGTGGTCAATGAGGCTATTGAACTCGGTTGCCAACTCATCATCAGTCATCATCCGCTCTTATTCCACGGACTCAAACAAGTCTGCGGACAGACTCCGCAAGCCCGTATCGTGGAGACTGCTATCAAACACGATATCGCCATCTATAGCGCGCATACGAATCTGGATAGCGTACCCGGCGGTATCAATACGAAGTTGGCGGAGAAAATAGGGGTTACGGGTTACAGGTTACTGGTTACGGGAGAGAATAAGCAGACAGGTCTCGGAGTGATCGGTCAACTGCCGAAACCGGTCAATTATCTCGATTTTATCGGACATATACGTGATATTTTAGAATGCACGTATGTTCGCTATACACGCCCCAATAAGGAACTGGTGCATACGGTAGCATTATGCGGAGGAAGCGGAGCAGAGTTCATCGAAGAAGCGATCGCTCAAGGAGCCGATGTATATATTACCGCCGATTGCAAGTATCATGAGTTCCAAGACGCCGACGGACGTATCGGACTGATCGATATCGACCATTGGATCAGTGAGCGCCATGCCCGCGAGATATTCCGCGAGATACTCAAACCGCTCGATTTGAACGTACTAATCAGCAAAAAAGATAAAACACCAATACAACTATGGCAAGAGCAAAAGAATTGACCGTAGAGGACAAACTCAAATACCTCTACGAATTGCAACAGGTAGATTCAAAAATCGACAACCTGCGCACTTTGGCAGGTGAGCTGCCGCAAGAAGTGAAAGATATGGCCGACGAAGTGGAAGGTCTCAAGACCCGTCTGGCTAATATCGAGAATGACATCAAAGAGTGCGAGACCCAGATCTCGGATCACCGCGTACGTACGGAGAACGCTAACGCGTCTATCTCCCGTTACAAAGAGCAGCAGAACAGCGTTCGTAACAACCGTGAGTTCGATAACCTCAACAAGGAGATCGAGTATCAGGAGTTGGAGATCGAGGCTTCGCAGCGTAAGATCAAACACTACAGCGCTGAGCTCGAGGCACGTCTGGCCGACAAAGCCAAGACGACCAAGGATATCGAGGAGCGTACGGTGGATCTGAATCAGAAACGTTCGGAACTCGACCAGATTCTGGCAGAGACCAAAGCTGAAACCGAGGCATTGGTTCTTAAGGCCGGTGAACTGGAGAAAAAACTGGACGAGCGTTTGTTAGCCGGCTTCAAGCGTATCCGTAAGAGCGCACGCAACGGCCTTGCCGTTGTGAAAGTAGAGCGCGACTCCTGCGGCGGTTGCCACGCTAAGATCCCTGCTCAGTTGCAACTCGACATCCGTACCCGTAAGAAAATCATTGTGTGCGAGTTCTGCGGTAGAATATTAGTAGACCCAGAGATGTAAGGATGAGGCTTAAGACGCCTAACCACCACGTTGCGCCGGCACCTATCGTGTCGGCGTAACTGTTTTCTGAACCGAAGATATAATAGGCGATCACCGCCAAGCCGTTGTTGGTGAAATGCATCACGATCGGTATCCACAGGCAACCTGACCACACGAATACATAGCCGAACATCGCACCCATCAGCATACGCGGAACGAATCCGTAGAACTGCATGTGAATGGCTGAGAAAACGATGGCTGTTACCCAAATAGCGATATGCCGGTTGCCCAAAATCTGCTGCAGCGTACCCCGGAAAGAGAGTTCTTCCGCTAATGCGGGCAGTAACGCCATCAGACCGATGTTGAGTAGTAACTGCCAGACATTATCCGCTTGTAGAAAGCGCTCTGTCAACAAAGCCGCTTCTTCTTCGTATGCTTTCAGTTTTTGTTCGATGAAATCGAGACTTTCCGGCAGTTTGACTTGGCTGTTTAGATCCGCTAACAGATTGATGGCAGGCATAGCACAAATCATGATTCCGATGGCTAACAGGAACAACTTTCCGTCCGCTGTTCGATCCATCTGCAGCAAACGAAACGGTTGATGATTCTCTTCCCATAGCCATGCGCAGCATATCGGAGGCAAGAGAAAAGTACCGACTGTTTGGAAGAACTGTAACCATTTCAAGCCTTCTGTCGATTGGTCATTTTCCAATACCACGTACCAAAGCCCTGCGGCCACTAATGTCAGCACAGCCATAATGCCGAGCCATACAACGATTTGCGTAAAAATCCTTTTCATGCTGCAAAAGTACAACAATTTTTGCATATACGCAAATAAAGTAACAGAAAAAATGCGAAAAGAATGGCATACGCTTGCGTATGTCATTTTTTTGTTGTACCTTTGCAGGCAATTTAGAATTATGGGACTACTATTATTGTTTTTATTCGGCGCAATGGGCATCAGCTTCCTGTGTTCCGTACTGGAATCGGTACTGATGACGACGTCGCTCAGTTATATCAATCTGCGTGAGGAGGAGGGCTATGCGCCCGCCAAGTTGATGAGCAAATACAAGGACGACACGAGTCGCCCCTTAGCGGCTATATTATCGTTGAACACGATTGCCAATACGATCGGTGCAGCCGGTGTGGGTATGCAGGTGACTGCGGTCTTCGGTTCAAAATGGTTCGGACTCATGTCTGCCCTCACGACCATCCTCATTCTCGTTTTCTCGGAGATCATCCCGAAGGTTATCGGTACCACCTATTGGCGCGAGTTGATGGGTTTCTCCGCCCGCACGATTCATTTTCTTATCTACGCACTCTATCCTTTTGTTATCCTTGTCGAGCTGATAACGAAAGCTTTCCCGAATAATGAAGATGACCCTTCTGTATCGCGTGAAGAAGTGCTGGCGATGGTGAACGTGGGCGAAGAAGAAGGTGTAGTGGACGAGGATGAGAACAAGATCTTCTCCAATCTTATGCGTCTCGATTCCATCCATGCCTATGACGTGATGACCCCGCGTGTGGTAGCCAAGACCGCGCCGGAGAACATGACCCTGCGGGCGTATTACGACAACGATGAATACGACCATTTCTCCCGTATTCCGCTCTATAAGCCTGAGGCACCGGAGTATATCACCGGCTATGTGCTGCGTAATGATGCCCTCGAGGATCTGACGGAAGACCATTTCCGCAAGACTTTAGGTAGCATCAAACGTCCGTTGCCGGCTTTTGATCAAGATCTGACTTTGGGTACGATCTTCGATTCGATGCTTAAGCAGAAGAGTCAGATTGCGCAGATCATCGATGAGTATGGTATGTTCGTGGGGATCCTGACACTCGAAGATATCATCGAGACGATTTTCGGTTTGGAGATCATCGATGAGAGCGATACCGTTATCGATATGCAGCAGTATGCACGCGAGCGTTGGGAGCAACGGCAGAAGAAGTATCGTAAAGTGGAAGGAGTGAAGGTGGAAGGAGTGAAAGATGAAGCTGAAGAGCGACATACGGATACTGAACAAGAAGGCGAAGTTTGAGTACATCATCCTCGATCGTTATACGGCGGGTATTCAACTCTTCGGCACCGAGATCAAGTCCATCCGCGAGGGAAAAGCTTCGTTGGTGGACAGTTACTGTGCGGTGGAACACGGGGAGATGTATGTGAAGCAGATGCATATCGCCGAGTATCGCTTCGGCTCGTATGCTAATCATGAGGCCAAGCGCGACCGCAAACTGCTGTTGCAGCGCCGTGAGATACGCAAACTTGAAAAAGCCACCAAGGACACGGGCAAGACCATCATTCCTTTGGAGCTGTTTATCAACGAGAAGGGTTTGGCGAAGATGGAGATTGCGCTCTGCCAGGGTAAACACACCTACGACAAACGCCAATCCCTCCGCGAAGCGGATGACAAACGCGAGATGGCACAAATGCGCAAAATGAACAAATGGTAAATAATTAAATAGTAAATAGTTTTATGAGTAAAGCATTATTAATGATTTTGGATGGCTGGGGAATCGGTAATAAATCCAAAGCCGATGTCATCAGCGTGACTCCGACGCCGAATTGGGATGCGTTGTTGGCTAAATACCCGCATTCGCAGTTGCAGGCAAGCGGTGAGAATGTCGGTCTTCCTGACGGACAGATGGGGAACTCGGAGGTAGGTCACCTCAATATCGGTGCCGGTCGCGTGGTTTATCAGGATCTGGTGAAGATCAACCGCTCTATCCGCGACAACTCGATCATGGAGAACCCGGAGATCGTAGCAGCTTACAAAGCCGCTCAAGCTGCAGGTAAAAAGCTGCATATCATGGGTTTATGCTCCAACGGAGGTGTGCACTCAAGCCTCGATCACCTGTTCAAGTTGGTGGAGATTGCCAAGGAATACGGTGTAGCAGACCGCACGTTCGTTCATTGCTTCATGGATGGCCGTGATACCGATCCGCGCAGTGGTAAGGGCTTCATTGAAGACCTGCAAAAATTATGCGATAAGACCGGTGCACATATCGCGTCTATCATCGGACGTTTCTATGCGATGGACCGTGACAAACGTTGGGAGCGTATCAAGGTAGCGTATGACCAACTGGTGAACGGCGAAGGTCGTCAAGAGAAGGATATGGTAGCGGCAGTACAGGGTTGCTATGACCGTCACACGGAGGAGCATAAAGATACGGACGAGTTCATGGAGCCGCTCGTGAACGCCAATTGTGACGGACGTATCGCCGAAGGCGATGTGGTGATCTTCTTCAACTACCGCAATGACCGCGCGAAAGAGATCACGATTGTGCTCACGCAGCAAGATATGCCGGAGCAAGGCATGAAGACCATCCCCGGTTTGCATTACTGCTGTATGACGCCGTACGACTCTTCTTTCCAAGGCCTGCATATCCTCTTCCCGAAAGAGAATGTAGAGAACACGTTAGGTGAAGTGGTTAGCCGTTTGGGACTCAAGCAACTGCGTATAGCCGAGACGGAGAAATTCGCACATGTGACCTTCTTCTTTAACGGCGGACGCGAAGCCGAATACCCGGGTGAGGAACGTATTCTTATCCCTTCGCCGAAGGTGCCGACTTACGATATGAAGCCGGAGATGAGTGCGCCCGAAGTGACCGAAGCGCTGGTAGAGGCTATCAAGACGCAGAAGTTCGATTATATCACATTGAACTTTGCCAACGGCGACATGGTAGGTCATACCGGTGTGTATGAGGCTATTCAGAAAGCGGTGAAGACGATTGACGAGTGCTCGCATAAGGTGATTGAAGCCGCTCTGGCCAATGGCTATGAGATCATCGTCATTGCTGATCACGGAAACTGCGACAACGCGATCAATGCGGATGGTACGCCGAACACGGCTCACTCGCTCAATCCGGTTCCGTTCATTTATATCAGTAAGGATCACACGGACGCGCACGTAGAGGACGGCATCTTGGCCGACGTCGCTCCTTCGCTCTGCCACATCATGGGCATCGAGCAACCGAAAGAGATGACGGGTAAGAACCTGATACACTAAAAAAAAGCGGCGCTTAAGCGTCGCTTCTTTTTTCAGGTCTAATACCTAATTGAGCAAAAAGTTACTCAGCAGCAACCTCAACTGCCTCAGCAGCCTCAACTACCTCAACGGTGTCGCAAGCAGCAGTGTCCTGGCAGCATTTTTTGTCGCAGCACTTTTTGCCGCAGCTCATTGCAACGAGAGCAACAGCTACGATAAGAAGCATCTTCTTCATAATTACTAAATTTTAATTTTTTAAAGCTTTAAAAGTGTTATATTCTTCGTCTTTTTACGAAAAACGTTGCAAAAGTACTGCTTTTTTTGCATATGTGCAAATATTTTTGTAATTTTGCGCACTAAATTTTACATTTTATGGCAAAAAAGAGCATTTTTGACAAGTCAGACCTCAAATTTATAGGTTCAAACCTGGTATTAGCGCTTCTTATCGGAATAGGTATTCTGGTAGTGCTGATAGCTTACCTGCGTCGTTATACGGAGCATGGTGTAGAAGTGGAAGTAGCCGATGTACGCGGAATGGTAGAGGCTGAGGCACAGCCGATACTTGCTGCTCAAGACTTGGTTTTGGTCGTTATTGACTCTACTTTTTCGGATAAAGTGCCGTTTGGCACGATTGTTGAGCAGAATCCGCAGCCGGGTAGTCATGCCAAGCATGGCCGCGCGGTGTACGTGACGATCAACGCGACGATGAAACGTCAAGTGACGATGCCGAATCTGCAAGATATGAGTTATCGTCAGGCGGAGACAACTTTACGCGGCATGGGTCTGGAGGTGGATAGCGTGTACGACTATGAACCGTCGACCTATCGCGACCTCGTTTTGGATGTCAAAGCGAATGGAGAGAGTATCTTACCCGGCCAAAAAGTGCCGGTCGGAACCAAAGTACGTCTGGTGGTAGGTTTCGGTCGCGGAACGGAGGAAGTAGAGGTGCCTTCCGTTATCGGACTGACCTTACAAGATGCGCGCAGTCTGCTGCTGAGCCATCGTCTGACGGTTGGAGCCGTGAGTTACGACGAAGAAGCGGAAGAGGGCGTGAAACAATATGTATATAAACAGATACCGGCAGCCGGAGCGCAATTGATAGAAGGCGAAACGGTCTCGCTGAGACTGTCCAAAGATATCGAGAAGACTGCTACCAACACTAGTCCGGCAGCGGAAGAGGAGTGGTTCTGATATGACCGATGACCAATTACAAATAACCAATGTCGTCGAAGACGACCTTCTGTGGGAGCGCTGGCGCTGCGAAGTGGATAAAGGTCAAGGCAAGGAACGCATTGACAAGTACCTTGCAGAGCACATGACCAACACCAGCCGCAACCGTATCCAGACGGCTGCGGATGCGGGTAATGTGTGGGCGAACGGCAAGGCGGTGGCCTCCAACTACCGTGTCAAACCGGGGGATATCATTCAGGTGTTGCTGGATCATGAACCGCATGATTACACCATCACTCCCGAGAATATACCCCTCGATATCGTGTACGAGGATGAAGACTTGTTGGTAGTCAACAAACCGGCAGGTTTGGTGGTTCATCCGGGGCATGGCAACTACGAGCACACGCTCCTGCACGCCCTCGCATGGCATTTTGCGCACAACGACCAAATGGTAAATGACCAAATAGTAGATATCAATGATCCGTCTATAGGCTTAGTGCATCGAATTGACAAGGATACCAGCGGTTTGTTGTTGATTGCCAAGACGCCGGAAGCGAAGGCGCATTTGGCGCGTCAGTTCTTCGAGCATACCACCGAACGCACCTATAATGCGCTGGTGTGGGGTACGTTCAAAGAGCAGAGTGGAACGATAGAAGGTGCATTAGCACGAGATAACAGAGACCGTACGATATACAAAGTATGGGATTTGGAGGAATGTCCGCAGGCCAAAGAGGCGGTGACGCACTGGCGAGTGCTGGAGCAGTTCCCCTATGTGACGCTTGTGGAATGCCGATTGGAGACCGGTCGCACCCACCAGATACGTGTGCATATGAAGCATATCGGTCATCCGCTTTTTTGTGATGAGAAGTATGGTGGCCGCGAAATCCTAAAGGGTCTTCGCACTCAAAAATACCGGCAGTATATAGAGAACTGCTTTGCCCTTTGTCCGCGACAGGTATTGCATGCGCGTACTTTAGGATTTACGCATCCGAGAACGGGTGAACGCATGTTCTTCGATAGCCGGTGGCCGGAGGACATGACTAAACTAATCAATAAATGGAGGAATTATGAGCCGAATACTTTGGGTTGATGACGAGATAGATTTGCTGCAACCGTATATTATTTACCTGAAAGGTAAAAACTACGAGGTGATGACAGCCAGCAACGGGGATGATGCGTTGGACGCATTAGACGAGAACGTGCCGGATATCGTGTTCTTGGACGAGAACATGCCCGGTATGACAGGCCTGGAGACGTTGCAGGAGATCAAGCGGCTGCATCCGGAGGTGCCCGTGGTGATGATTACCAAGAGCGAAGAGGAACATATCATGGAGCAAGCGATAGGCGAGAAAATAGCGGACTATCTTATTAAGCCGGTAAATCCAAGCCAAATCTTACTTTGTCTCAAGAAGCATATTCACCAGCAAGAGATCGTTGCGGAGCAGACCCAGCAGAACTACCGTCAGGAGTGGAGCGACATCTCGTATATGATTGATACCGCTACGACCATAGAGGAATGGCAGGCCATTGAACGCACGCTTAGTAAATGGGATATTGAGTTGGAGAACAGCCCTATGCGGAGCCTCATTGAGGATCAGCGTACACAGGCTAATGCAGCTTTTGCCAAGTGGATTGCCAAACACTACGAGAATTGGTTTGTTACCGAGCGCCCGATCATGTCGCAAGATGTCATGAAGCATAGTGTCTTCCCGTTGCTGGACAAGGGCGAGAAAGTACTGCTATGCGTGATAGATAATTTCCGTTACGACCAATGGAAGACGATTCAGCCGCTTATCAGTGAGTTCTATTCCATCCGTACGGAGGAGCAATATACCTCTATTTTGCCGACCGCTACGCAGTATGCCCGTAATGCCATCTTCTCCGGATTGATGCCCCTGCAGATCCAAGAGATGTATCCGCAGTATTGGGTGGAAGAAGCGGATGAAGAGAGCAAGAACCTATACGAGAAGGAATTGGTACAGACGCTATTGGATCGTTATCGTAGGAGGGAGAGTTTCAACTATTGGAAAGTGAACGAGAGTGATTTCTGTGAGCGGGTGATTGCCCAACTGAAGGGCGTTCAGGCGCCGCTGAACATCGTCGTTCTCAATTTTATTGATATGCTTTCTCACTCGCGTACGGAGAGTAAGATGATGCGTGAGTTAGCCAACGATGAAGCCGCATACCGCAGTCTGACACTCAGTTGGTTTAGACACTCGCCCACTTATGAACTCTTACGTCGTGCGGCGGAGTTAGGCTTTACATTGGTGCTGACCACCGATCATGGTACAACGCGTGTGAAGAACGCTGTGCAGATTATTGCGGACAAGAACACCAATACGAATATCCGTTATAAAGTAGGTAAGGCGCTGAACTGCAGTTCCAAGAATGTCTTTACGATGGAACAACCGAAGAAAGTAGGTCTGCCGTGTCCGAATGTTAGCAGTAGTTATGCATTCTGTACCGGTAGCGATTTCTTTGCTTACCCGAATCAGTTCAATTACTACGCGCAGTACTACCGCAATACCTTCCAGCACGGCGGTATCTCGCTTGAAGAGATGATCATACCTTTAGTCACTTTGGTGCCTAAAGGAATTTAAGATTTGATATTTTATATTGGAGATTTGAAATCTTTCATCCTCATAGCGATTACCGTTCTGACATGGAATACCGGTCGAATGGGTGAGTTTAAGAAGCCTGAGAAGAATGAGGTGATTCAATATCTCATGTCTCAGGATGCGGATGTGATATGCCTGCAGGAAGTGGACGTCTATAAGGATGCGCAGTTCCTGACCTTACCGGAAGTACGGCAAACATTGAGTAAGAAATACCCCTATTCCTATATCGACTTCTCGGTATATAACAAACGCCATCAGTACGGCACGATGGTATGGGCGAAATACCCGCTGATTAACAAACAGAGTATCCATTATGAGACGCAGGGTAACCTGTCCAACCGCTGTGATATGGTGGTAGGAAAGGATACGCTGCGGATCATCAACAATCACCTGGAGTCGTATAAACTGGAGTCGGAAGACCTAAAGGACGTAGACCGAATAGAGGCAAAATGGAAGCGCGCCATCCCACTTCGCAATGCGCAGGCACGTGTTGTGCGTCGGGAGATAGAGGCGAGTCCGTATCCGGTAATCGTTGTGGGGGATTTCAATTCGGTAGCGCTCAGTTTTGCCTATTGGCATATCTCTGCCGGCTTGCATGACGCATGGAACGAGACGCATTTCTGGGAATGGGGTGCTACGTACGAGTACAAAGGAATAGGCCTGCGTATCGATTATATCCTCTGTTCCGATCCGCTCAAGCCCGTTGCCTGTGAGGTAAAAGAAACTACCGGTTCAGATCATAAACCGGTAGTTGCGACGCTGGCGTGGTGATTACACGCGCTTCTGATAGTGATAATTATCGAATCGACTGTCTTCTTTTGAGTCTAAATGGTGCCGACCGGTGATTTTAGCCCGGATATCATGCCATATCTCGCCGGGTTCACGCCAGTTGTTTTTCTTCCAATACAGAATCAGTAACCATCCGAAGAGCATTCCGCCCAAGTGAGCGAAGTGTGCTACGTTGTCGGCAGAGAAGCCGGCAACCGAACCTAAACCCGCAAAGAGCTCAATGAGCGCGTAAATAATAACGAACGTACGCGCGCGTATGGGCACAGGAATAAAGAGGATATACATCGGAATCTCCGGGTAGAGCCATCCGAAAGCAAAGAGGATACCAAATACGGCACCCGAAGCGCCGATGGTATTCATGTAATAAGCATAATGCGCTAAGGTGGCTATATCATAGGTTGCACTCATGTTACTGAGCATCAGAGCCCACACGACTTCCTGAATGAACGCTGCGCCTAAACCACAGACGAGGTAATAGAGCGCGAAACGCCGCGTACCCCATTGTTGCTCGATGACCGGCGCGAACATCCATACCGCGAACATGTTAAAGAAGATATGACTGAAGTTCGCATGCAGGAACATATACGTAATCGGTTGCCACCAATGGAACGAAGCCGCTGCATAATAATGCAAACCGCCGATGGTATTCAAATCAACACCGTAGCGTTCGAGTACGGCAGCAAGGAAAAAGATAATAAAATTGGCTATCAGCAGATAGCGTGTAACAGTTGGTAAATTTCTCATAACGGCTGCAAAAGTACTACTTTTTTACGGAATAAACACATAAAAAACGCATAAAAATGGGAAAAAAGACGTTTTTTTTCAAAAAAATGCATTTTTTTTGTCCAAAATATTTGGTATATAAAGAATTTTTAGTAATTTTGCAGACGTATTCCGGTATAGGAACTAATAATTCACATTATTAATATAACTAAAACAAACACAGTTATGAACAAATCAGATCTTATTAAGGCAGCAGCAGCTAAGGCTGAGGTATCTGCAGCATTGGCAGCAAAAGTTCTTGACGCAGCCCTCGAAGAGGCAGTAGCAGCAGTTAAGAAAGGTGAGAAAATCAACCTCGTTGGTTATGCAACTATCGCTGTAGCTCAAAAGGCAGCTCGTAAGGGTATCAACCCGGCAACCAAGCAAGTTATCAACATTCCGGCTCGCAAGGTTGTTCGCATCAAACCGGGTGCTAAGTTTGCTCTCTAATCAGGCAATGTAGCTTTATAAACGAGTTGCCCTCTGTGGGCAACTCGTTTTGTCTGTTCATAAAAGGTATTAGGTATGTTAAATATCATCTTATGCGGTGCGCCGGGTAGCGGAAAAGGTACGCAGTCGGCTTTCATCGCAAACAAATATGGCTTGCAACACCTGTCTACGGGTGATGTACTTCGTGCAGAGATAGCCAAAGGCTCTGAGTTGGGTAAGCAGATTGATGCACTTATCTCGAAAGGCAATCTGGTGCCCGACGAAATGATGTACGGCGTGATAGAAAACTATATCGCAGGTCTGCCTGCTGATTGCAAAGGTACCATCTTTGACGGTTACCCCCGTACGGTAGCGCAAGCGGAGTCGTTGACCAAACTGCTCAAGAAATACAATATGGATGCTATCATGATTGACTTGATGGTAGATGAGCAGTTGTTGATCCAACGTCTTATTGAACGAGGAAAAGTGAGCGGTCGTGCGGACGATAACCTCAATACGATTCGTCACCGCATCGCCGTTTATCATAATCAAACAGAACCTATTGCGCATTATTACCTGCATCACGGAAACTACTTCGCTGTTAACGGTAACCACACGATGGCGGATGTGTTCTTGCAGATCATGCGTATTTTAGAGATTTATGGCCGCTAATTTCATCGACTACGTAAAGATTTACTGCCGCTCCGGAAAGGGCGGTGCAGGTTGTATGCACCTTCATCGTGCCAAGTATCTGCCTAAAGGCGGACCTGACGGCGGTGACGGCGGTAAAGGCGGGTCGATTATATTACGCGGTAATCGTAATCTCTGGACTTTGCTCCATCTGAAGTATCAGAAGCATATTATGGCGACCGATGGCGGTAAGGGTGGACAGAGTCGTTCGTTCGGTAAGGACGGTGAGGATAAGATCATCGAAGTGCCTTGCGGAACGGTCGTTTATGACGGTGAAACGGGTGAATTCATCTGTGAGGTGAAGGAGCATAACGAGCGCGTGGTGTTGCTCAAAGGTGGTCGCGGAGGCTTAGGTAACTGGCATTTCCGTACGGCTACCAACCAAGCGCCGCGCTATGCGCAACCCGGTGAACCTGCGCAGGAACGTACGGTGATCATGCAACTCAAAGTGCTGGCTGATGTAGGTCTCGTAGGCTTCCCCAATGCCGGCAAATCAACACTGTTGAGTGTCGTCTCTGCTGCCAAACCGGAGATAGCAGACTATCCGTTTACTACCCTGACGCCGCAACTCGGCATCGTCTCCTATCGTGACGGTCGGTCGTTCTGTATGGCCGATATCCCGGGTATCATCGAGGGTGCGAGTGAGGGTAAAGGACTCGGTTTGCGGTTCCTTCGCCATATCGAGCGCAATGCCGTTCTACTCTTTATGGTTCCGGCTACGAGCGATGATATCGTCAAAGAGTACAAGATTCTGCTCAATGAGTTGGAGCAATATAATCCGGAACTGCTCACCAAAGCACGTATCCTGGCTATAACGAAGATAGACGCTATTGACGAGAAAGAACTTAAGAAACTGCAAGCCTCCAAGAAACTGCAGAAACTCGACTTGCCGATCGTGTTCATCTCCTCCGTAGCAGGTATGGGTATCGACGAACTCAAAGATGCCCTCTGGACAGAGCTCAATAAAGAGCAGAACCAAGTCATCGAGATATCCCATGCGCCGATTGATGTGACTGTCATTGAAAAAGAAAATGACCAAATGGAAAATGACCAAATGGTAAATGAAGAGACGATCTATCTTAACGAGGTAGAGGAAGAGTGGGATCTTGACAAGTACAAAGGTATCGGATGGGATGACGGTGTCCCCGATTAACGGGGAAACCCTAGACGGAAGGGGCAAAACAATGACGCAGTGGTACGATAGAATGATTGAATGGCGGGAACGCCATATCAGTGAGAAGCATCTGGTGTTGCTTCTCTCCTTCTTCGTAGGTATGTTCTCAGCGGCGGCAGCTGCTATTCTGAAATCCTTCATCCATCTGATTCAGTGGTTGGTCGAGGAGCAGTTGATTGCCGGTGAACATACGTGGTGGTACCTCATCACGCCGATTATCGGTATTACCTTGGCGGCTTTGTTCGTGAAGTATATCGTTCGCGATGACATTAGTCACGGTATCACGAAGATCCTCTATGCCATCTCGCAGCGCAAGTCGATCATTAAGGCGCATAACATGTGGTCGTCCATCGTGGGTTCCGGTTTGACCATCGGTTTTGGTGGATCGGTCGGTGCAGAGGCACCAATCGTACTCACCGGTGCAGCCATTGGTTCAAACCTCGCCAAAGCTTTCCGGCTTGACCAGAAGACGATGATGCTCATGATCGGTTGCGGTGCAGCAGGTGCCATAGGCGGTATCTTCAAAGCTCCTATTGCCGGTTTGGTCTTTACGCTCGAGGTGCTGATGATGGACTTGACCATGACTTCAGTAGCTCCGCTGCTTATCTCTTCCGTCACGGCAACGGCTATCTCCTATATCCTTACCGGCACGGAACCGATGTTCCCCCTCAAGTATATTGAGGATTTTGCTGTTAGTCGTATCCCGTGGTACTTGATTTTAGGTGCAGTTTGCGGACTAACCAGCCTTTATTTCACGCGGGGCATGAACAAACTCGAGCAATGGATGAAGCATAACATCCGCTCTTTCGGTTTGAAGATCTTAGTCGGCGGCTTGATGCTGAGCATCCTGATTTTCCTCTTCCCGCCTTTGTACGGTGAGGGATACGGTGTGATCCATCAGCTTATCAACGGCGACAGCCTCAGCGCCCTTAACAATAGTCCGCTGGAGACGTATATCATCCCTACGGAGTTTTATGCGAACTTATCGCCCACCAATACGCAACTGTTACTGCTCGGATACTTCATTCTGATCATTTTACTGAAGATTGTTGCGAGCGTTGCGACGAATGGTGCGGGTGGTGTCGGAGGTATCTTCGCACCCTCACTCTTCATGGGTGCCATCGTCGGATTTGTAACAGCGCGTATTATGAACATGACGGGTCTTGTAGTGCCGGAGTCCAATTTCGCATTGGTAGGAATGGCGGGACTGATGTCCGGTGTGATGCATGCCCCGTTGACGGGAATCTTCCTGATTGCTGAACTGACGGGCGGCTATCACCTCTTTATGCCGTTGATGATCGTGAGTGTCATTTCGTATCTGACAATCATGTTCTTTGAGCCTCACTCTTTGTACGCCATGCGTCTCGCGCAGAAAGGCGAATTGCTTACGCATAACAAAGACCGTAATGTACTGACATTGCTTAAGATGGACAGTGTGCTGGAGACGGATTTCGTGACGGTCTTCCCCGAGATGACACTCGGCGAATTGGTCAAGGTCATCAGCCAGAGCCACCGCAACATGTTCCCTGTGATTGACCATGACGGTCATCTGAAAGGTATCTTGTTACTGGATGAGGTGCGTAATATTATGTTCCAACCGCGACTGTATAAACGCTTTACGGTTCAGCAGTTGATGACCTCTCCTTGGGCTATTCTGCGGTTTGACATGCCGATGGAGAAGGTGATGGAGATTTTTGAAGATACCGGTGCATGGAATCTGCCGGTAGTCGATCAGGACAGAAGGTATTTGGGTTTTGTCTCTAAATCCAAGATCTTCAACTCATACCGCCACGTCCTCGTGCATTTCAGCGAGGAATGATTTGCATTGTTTGAGTAATGCGGTGGCTTCGGCTGCCGCTTTTTTGTATTCGTCGATACTGATAGCCTCAGCGGATTCGAGTCGGGCGATGATGGCTTCGGCGCGTTGAAGCGCTTCGCCGTACGTCAGTTTATTGTCCTTTTCCATGAATAATAATGTCGGTGGTAAAGAATAATATCTTGAGATCGAGCAGCAGTGACATGTTCTCCACATAAACGATGTCACAGTTGAGTCGTTCGATCATTTTCTCTAATGTATCCGTATAGCCGACGCGTATCGGTCCCCAGCTGGTCAATCCCGGGCGCACTTTATACAGCAGGCAATAATACGGTGCCTCTTTCATGATCTGCTCAATAAAGAAGGGTCTTTCCGGTCTGGGGCCGACGATAGCCATATCGCCGCGAAGGATATTCCATAACTGCGGCAGTTCATCGAGGCGGTACTTACGCAGCCAATGCCCGATGCGCGTGATACGCGGGTCGTTATCTTGTGTTAGTTGGGGTAGTCCTTCTTCTTCCGCATTGGCTACCATCGTGCGGAATTTATAGATGCGGAAGGGGATTCCATATAGGCCTATGCGCTCTTGGCTATAAAAAACAGGTCCGCGGGATGACAGTTTGACTTGCAGCGCGATCAGCGCCAACAACGGCGAGAGGATGATGAGTCCGCAGGCAGATGCCACACTATCGAATGTGCGTTTGATACACAACTCGGCATCGCTCATCGACTGCTCGGTAATGCGGATCAGAGAAGGTCTGTCCAATTGACCGATACGTGCCGCACCGGTAAGCATGTCATACACGCGCGGAATCATACTGATCTCGCAGGAGAGCGGGTATAGGCGTGCGATGAGCAGATACAAGTCGCGATCCGTGTAGCCGTTGGGCAGATCAATAATCACTTCGTCCTGTTCACCGGCTTTTAACGCTTCTGCCTCAGCCATCGAGTGTACCACTTTCGTGCGTGAAATACCGCGGCGGCGAGAGAGCAAGGTGATGGTTAGACGAGGGATATAACTGAGTACAAACTGCAGGCTAAAGAGTACACCTAAAGAACCCCAATACCGGTGGTAATCTACTACGACATCATCTATGATGATGATGAAGAAGAAAAGCAGCGAAATGATTATCGCGCAGATGAACGTACGCAAGAACTCCCGCCAGAGAGGTTTTTGGAATGGCCGGAGGTAGTATCCGGACATATAATAAATCACCAGACACACAATCGGATAGACGATCAGCGGTGGCCAGAAATTGAAGGCCGGCACTAATACATCTTTCAGCGACTCCACGCGTCCGTCATATACCATCCAACGGAAAGCCAGAAAACACAGCCACACCAGTTCACTGCTGATGAGGTCGGCAAGGACATACCATAATTGTTGTTTTCTGCGGAGGGTCATGGGCGTATTATTTGAAATGTGCCATCGGCGTTAATCTTGATGATGCTACTTGGTTCATGGGGACAGTCATCGTCTCTACGGAATTGGCAGACATAGTCTGCACCATCCAAAATAGCTTGTTCTATCTCGTTGTAGAAATGCGCAGTCGGATGCCCGCTGATATTGGCTGACGTAGATACAATCGGATGGCGTAACTGTTCGCACAATGCTTTTGAGAAGGGTTCGCCGGTGATGCGAATACCGATTGAATTATCTTCGGCAACTAAATTCGGAGCTAAGTTTCTGGCATTTGGATAGATGATGGTCAGAGGCTTCATCATTCCATCATTCGCATCATTCCCATCATTCGCATCATTCCCATCATTACAACATTCTAACAGCGCCCACGCGCTATCGGGAATGTCGGCGATGTAGTAATTCAGTTTTGCCGGGCTGTCCAATAGGACGAGCATCGATTTGGAGTCCTCACGCTGTTTGAGAGCATAGATCTTAGCCACCGCCTCTGCGTTGGTTGCATCGCAGCCTATACCCCACACTGTATCAGTGGGATAGACGATGATTCCGCCGGCACGCAGTACACGCAGCGCTTTCTGCAAATCCTCCTTATCGTAGCGTTTATAATCCATAATCGGCTGCAAAGGTACGTAAAAAAGTTGGATTTGACAAACAAAATGAGCAATTTTAAGAATTTTTCTTAAAAAAAACGTTTAACATTTGCACAATTGCAAAAATTGTTGTACTTTTGTAGTCGGTTTAGTAACGAACGATTAAAAATCTCAAAAAAGTATAATAATATGAAAGAATTAGATCTTACCAAGTATGGTATTAAAGGTGCGACCGTTATCGCACACAACCCGTCGTACGAGTATCTGTTCGCAGAGGAGACCAAGCCGGAGTTGACAGGCTACGCTAAAGGTCAGAACACCGAGCTGAACGCTGTGAACGTAATGACCGGTATCTACACCGGCCGTTCGCCGAAAGACAAATACATCGTGATGGACAAGAACTCGAAGGACACCGTTTGGTGGACCACCGAGGGTTACAAGAATGATAACCACCCGATGTCTGAGGACGTTTGGGCTAAGGTAAAAGAGTTGGCTATCAAGGAGTTGAGCGGCAAGAACCTGTACGTAGTAGATGCATTCTGCGGTGCTAACAAAGACACCCGCATGGCTGTTCGCTTCATCGTTGAGGTAGCATGGCAGGCTCACTTCGTAAAGAACATGTTCATTCAGCCGAGCGAGGAAGAACTGGCTAACTTCGAGCCGGACTTCGTGATCTACAACGCTTCGTTGGCAAAGGTAGAGAACTACAAAGAACTGGGCTTGAACAGCGAGACTTGTGTTGCGTTCAACACCACGAGCCGCGAGCAGGTTATCCTCAACACCTGGTATGGCGGTGAGATGAAGAAAGGTATGTTCTCGATGATGAACTACTACCTGCCGCTGAAGGGTATCGCTTCGATGCACTGCTCGGCTAACACCGACATGGAAGGCAAGAACACCGCTATCTTCTTTGGTCTCTCCGGTACCGGTAAGACCACGTTGAGTACCGACCCGAAACGTCTGCTTATCGGTGACGACGAGCACGGATGGGATGATCAGGGTGTGTTCAACTTCGAAGGTGGTTGCTATGCAAAGGTTATCAATCTCGACAAAGAGAGCGAGCCGGACATCTACGCTGCTATCCGTCGTAACGCCCTTTTGGAGAACGTTACCGTGGACGCTAACGGCAAGATCGATTTCGCTGACAAGAGCGTAACCGAGAACACCCGTGTATCGTATCCGATCAACCATATTGAGAAGATCGTTCGTCCGGTATCTGCAGGTCCGGCAGCTAAGAACGTGATCTTCCTGAGCGCTGACGCCTTCGGCGTACTGCCTCCTGTATCGATTCTGACTCCGGAGCAGACCAAGTATTACTTCCTCTCCGGTTTCACCGCTAAGTTGGCAGGTACCGAGCGCGGCATCACCGAGCCGACTCCGACTTTCTCCGCTTGCTTCGGCCAGGCATTCCTCGAGTTGCATCCGACCAAATATGCTGAGGAGCTGGTTAAGAAGATGGAGAAGAGCGGTGCGAAAGCATACCTCGTTAACACCGGTTGGAACGGTACCGGCAAGCGTATCTCGATTCGTGATACCCGTGGTATCATCGACGCTATCCTCGGTGGTGACATCCTGAGCGCTCCGACGAAGAAGATCCCGTACTTCAACTTCGAAGTACCGACCGCTCTGCCGGGTGTTGATCCGAACATCTTGGATCCGCGTGACACCTATGCTGACGCTGCTCAGTGGGAGGAGAAAGCAAAAGACCTCGCTGCCCGCTTCATCAAGAACTTCGACAAATATACGTCGAACGAAGCAGGTAAGGCACTCGTCGCTGCAGGTCCGCAGTTATAATCGATGAGCGATTAGAGATTATCGATTATTGAAAAATCAGGCGTCCGATCGGGCGCCTGATTTTGTTATTCTTCGAATTCTTCGTTGATGTCGTCTGCCATGATAGAGCGAATAGTTTCGCGCCGAATCAATAGCATTAGTTGGAGCACAATAGCCGGTAGAATAACTATCCAACTCGGGGAGAGGGTGGCATAAAAATCCTCCTCAATACGTAGCGCGTAGTATATAAGAAAGATATAGTACACGCCCGCGAAGCCGATAGTGATAAAACACAAAGCGATGCGCCAGCGTTTTTTGAAGAAACACAGGAAGCAGGCGATACTGGTGACGAACATCCCCCATGCGCAATAGTATAGACCCTTAACGGACATCGTATTGACAACCTGTTGCATATTGGTGCCAATCTCTGTTTGCGTGACCGTAAAGGTCTCCTGATCCATGGAAAAACTGCGCACGAAGATGATGCCTTTATCTTCTTGGAAATGAAAAGGAGATGCTTTGAAAATCATCGCCGATACCAGAATCGCCAGCAGCATGTACATCCAGCGGCGAAACATCGGATAGAGACTATTTTTCAGTTCTGTTGTCATAAATCGGTCGCAAAAGTACAATAAAATTTGCAAATACGCAAGTTTTTGCTTTTTTTTCTTGCGCATTTCAATTATTTTTTGTAATTTTGCGCACTTTTTGTGTGTCGTGCGCGAATATGCGCGTGCTTACACATGAAAAAATAATGCATATAAATAAAAATTAAATAAAAACTATTATGCAAAACAAAGGACTTGTTAGAATTTTGGCGGTGTGCCTTGCGTTGGTATGCGCCTTCTATCTGTCGTTCTCTTTGGTAACGAGTCATTATGACAAGAAAGCCAAGGAGTATGCGGCAGGCGATGATGCAAAAGAGTACATGTATCTGGACTCGATTGCAGCTAAGAAAGTTTGGTTTGGTTACACGCTCAAAGAGTGCCGTGAGAAAGAGATCAATCTCGGTCTGGACTTGAAGGGCGGTATGAACGTAACGATGGAAGTGTCTGTTCCGGACATTCTCGATGCGTTGAGTGGTCACAATGAGACCCCGAACTACAAAGCCGCATTGGCAGCTGCTAAGCAGAAACAGAAATCGAGTGGAGCAGATTTCGTGACGCTCTTCATTGAGTCGTATCGTGAGATTGATCCGGAGGGTCAGTTAGCTTCTATCTTCTCTACTTTTGAGTTGAAAGACAAAATTACCTTGACCTCCACCAATGCTGAGGTAGAGAAAGTGATCCGTGAGGAAGTTGACGGCGCTATTCAGAATTCGTTCAACGTGCTCCGTACACGTATCGACCGTTTCGGTGTTGTACAACCGAACATTCAGAAACTCTCTCAACCGGGTCGTATCCTGATTGAGTTACCGGGTATCAAAGAGCCGGAGCGTGTTCGTAAACTCCTCCAGGGTTCTGCTAACCTTGAGTTCTGGGAGACTTACGAGGCTTCTGAGTTGTTGCCGATGTTGGCGCAGATCAACCGTGAGTTCGCTGCCGGCGCACAAGCAGAAGAGGTAGCAGAAGTAGCTGAGGAAGAGGTAGCCGCTGAAGAGGCTCCTGCCGCTGAGGGAGATGAGCTCGCAGAGTTGTTAGGTGACAGTACTGCTGCTGCTGAGGCTGATCAGGCTGCGCAGATTGCTGAGTACAAGAAGAACAACCCGCTCTTCGCTATCCTCAACCCGTCTATCAACCAAGCCGGTCAGGCTTATCGTGGTCCGGTGATCGGTACGGTTCATTACACAGACACCGCTAAGGTGAACGCAATGCTCTCTTCGCAGATCGCAAAAGCTGTTCTGCCGCGTGACGCTCGTTTCTACTGGACCGTTAAGGCAATCGATGAGGCGAATGCATATTACCAGTTGGTTGCATTGAAGGCACAACGTGATGGCCGTGCATCCCTTGAGGGTGACGTGATCACCGACGCACGTGCTGACTTCTCGCAACTGAGCGCTTATGCCAATGTATCGATGTCGATGAACGCTGAGGGTGCTAAGACCTGGCAACGTCTGACGAAGGACAATATCGGTAAGTCGGTAGCTATTGTGCTCGACGGATTTGTTTATTCGTTCCCGACCGTACAGAGCGAGATCGCAGGTGGTAACAGCCAGATCACCGGTAACTTTACCGTTGAAGAGGCAAAAGACTTGGCAAACACCTTGAAGTCGGGTAAGATGCCGGCTCCTGCTCGTATCATCGAGGAGAGTGTGGTTGGTCCGTCGTTGGGTCGTGAGGCTATTCAATCGGGTCTCTGGTCGTTTGTTCTGGGCTTCATCTTGATCCTGATTTACATGATTTTCTACTATGGTTGGATTCCGGGTCTGATTGCCGATGCTGCATTGGTTTGCAACGTCTTCCTGTTGGTAGGTATCCTGTCTTCGTTCAGCGCCGTGCTGACCTTGCCGGGTATCGCAGGTATCGTGTTGACGATGGGTATGGCAGTCGATGCGAACGTGCTTATTTACGAGCGCATCCGTGAGGAGTTGCGCGCAGGTAAGGGTATGCGCAAGGCTATCGAGGACGGTTTCAAGGGCGCCATCAGCGCTATCGTCGATGCGAACGTAACTTCGTTCCTGACGGGTGCTATCTTGGCTATCTTCGGTACAGGTCCGATCAAGGGCTTCGCTGTAACGTACATGATCGGTATCATCTCTTCGTTCCTCACGGCTGTGTTCATCACACGTCTGTTGCTCGAAGACTACTGCAAGAAAGATACGGCTAAGGAGCTCAGCTTCACCACGAAGTTGATGCAGAACTTCCTGCAGAATATCCACTTTGATTTCGTTGCTGCTCGTAAGTGGGCTTACTGCTTGTCGGGTGCACTCGTTATCTTCGCTATCCTCGGTTTGGAGCCGCACTTGTTCGGTAAACTGAACCTCGGTATCGACTTCTCGGGTGGACGTAACTATGTAGTTCGTTTTGATAATAACATCAATACGCAGGATGTACGCGAGAGTCTTGACAATGTCTTCAAGGCTACGTTGGAAGAGGATGAGACCTTCGGTCTGAATGTTATTACCTTTGGTAACGACGCTAACCAAGTTCGTATCTCTACCAACTACCGTATCCAGGAGGATAATGCAGAGGCAGATGAGGCTATTGAGAAATTGCTCTACGAAGGCTGCAAGCCGTTCTTGAGCGAGGGCATCACCTTCGATGACTTCCGTTCGACCGACTCGAATGCAGAGGTAGGCATCATGTCGAGCCAGAAAGTGGGTCCGGCTATCGCGGATGATATCAAGACGAGTGCCGTTTGGGCTATCTTTGCCGCACTCATCGTGATCTTCCTCTATATCCTGCTCCGCTTCCGTAACTTCGCTTACTCGGTAGGTGCACTCGTTGCATTGGCACACGATACCGTGATCATCCTCGGTTTGTATGCTATCCTTTGGAAGATCATGCCTTTCTCCATGGAGATCGACCAGGCATTTATCGCAGCTATCCTGACTGTTATCGGTTACTCTATCAACGATACCGTGGTCATCTTCGACCGTGTTCGTGAGTACAATGGTTTGTATCCGAAGCGCGAGAAGAGCGTGAACATCAACGACGCATTGAACAACACCTTGAGTCGTACGTTCTCGACCTCTATGAGTACGTTCGTCGTATTGCTCGCAATCTTTATCTTCGGTGGCGAGACCATCCAAGGCTTCGTATTCGCACTGTTGATGGGTGTTATCGTAGGTACTTATTCGTCTCTGTTCATCGCTTCGCCGATTGCGTACGATATCCAACGTGCGCAGGCTAAGCGTGCTGAGAAGAAGGCTGAGGCCAAAAAGTAATCGTGCCCTTGCGGCTAAGAAACAATGGCAAGAAGGGATTCTAACAGTGAAGTTTGCGGCTTCTGCGGACGCTCCATGCCGGAGATGTTCTCCGGTAAAGATAACACTACGCTCATATGCAGCGAGTGTATCGAGGAGGGGCACCGCATCATCTCATCGCGGCCTAAGGCACGTGCTCTTAATAGCGATGAGTTGAGTGTAGAGACTTTACCTACTCCGCAGAAGATAAAGGATTTCCTTGACCTATACGTCATCGGCCAGGAGGAAGCGAAACGCTTCCTCTCGGTCGCTGTGTATAACCATTACAAACGTGTACTGCAGGAGATCACCAATGATGATGTAGAGATTGAGAAATCGAATATCCTCTTGGTGGGCTCCACTGGAACTGGCAAAACCCTTTTGGCGCGCACGATAGCGAAGATGCTCAAAGTGCCTTTTGCTATCGGAGATGCCACCTCCTTGACGCAAGCCGGTTATGTAGGCGAAGATGTAGAGACACTCTTGGTTCGTCTGCTTCAAGATGCCAATTACGACGTCAACAAAGCCCAGCGAGGCATCGTTTTTATCGATGAAATCGACAAGATTGCGCGCAAGAGCGAGAATATGTCCATCACACGCGACGTGAGCGGTGAGGGGGTTCAGCAGAGTCTGTTGAAGATGCTGGAGGGTTCCATTGTGAACGTGCCGCCTCAAGGTGGACGTAAGCATCCCGATCAGGAACTGATTCATGTGGATACCAAAAACATCCTCTTTATCTGCGGCGGTGCTTTCGATGGCATCGAGAAGAAGATTGCGCAGCGGATGCATACGCAAGTCATCGGATTTAATGCGCAGCAGGAGACGGAACATGTGGACAAAGAGCACATGTTGCAATACATCGCGCCTCAGGATCTGAAGTCATATGGCCTTATTCCGGAGATCATCGGCCGTTTGCCGGTTCTGACCTATCTGGAACCGCTGGATCGTAAAGCGCTCCGTAGCATCCTTACCGAGCCGAAGAATGCACTAACCAAGCAATATCAGAAATTGCTCTCCATGGACAATGTGAATCTGCTGTTTGACGATAACGCATTGGATTATATCGTGGACAAGGCGATAGAGTATAAGTTAGGTGCCCGTGGCCTGAGAGGATTGATGGAGACGGTGATGGCGGACTTGATGTTCGAGTTGCCCAACAAGAAACAGATGGGCACCCGTCAAGTGTTCACGGTCACAAAAGAGTACGCACGTGAGAAACTGGAAAAAGCGGATTATGTGCGACTAAAGCATGCAGTATAAATGAAAACGCGACTTGAAAAAGCCGCGTTTTTTATTAGAATCCACTATAAACAATCTCCAGTTCCATGCCGTTCTTGGCGGACTTGATCTTCGTGGCAGACATCGTCTGCTGCTGCTTTACGGAAGAAACCACCGTGGTCGAAGAAGTGGTGGAAGTACCAATCGAGACAGGCACTAACAGCATATCTAAGATAGAGTCGTTGGCCTCTTGGCGCAACTGGTTTGTCAGGAAATCCGACAGGTCATAACTGTAGTAGTAGATAGCATCTCCGACGGAATCTACGCCTTGGGTCAGCTGGCCTAATAACGCGCAGGTGTCGGAAGGCAATTCCTTATTCTTAAAGAACCGTTGCATGCTCTGCTCGCGGATAAGAAGCATGTAGTCGGCTGGTTGTAACCAATCGTTGCGCGTTTTCTCGCTGCTGGAGCCTGTGAATTTATTCTCTACATGCACGCGTACTTCCGCTTTGTTGACATACGGACGCTTGAGCGAATCGCCTGTTTCAGAGCTTACGAGTTTACTCCATATAGCGTCCTCCATCTTTTCCATCGGGAAGGACAAACGCGTGTATGCGCCCGCGGGCGCGATAATATAATTATAGGTGTCGGAATCACTCTGAAGCGCTGCGATGAGTGCCGACTTGTCCTCGTACTGCAGATGATTGACGGTACGGATCTCGGAGTTGGCGTAGAAAGCCTTCAGGTCATGCACAATCGTATCCCGTCCGCCTTTGTTATAGTGGAAGCGATAATAGACACCTAACGCGATATCGGAAATGTTCAGGACGGTAGAGGAACCAAAAGAGGTCTCAATCAGCAAGCCTTTGAACTTATCATTAAACGAATCTTGGTCGTCAAACGAAGTGATGGAACCGAAATAAGTCATGAAATCGTCATTCACGCGCATGCGAACCATCGGAAGATACGTACCGTCTGAGCCCTGTATGGAGTCCAGTTTCTCGGATGCCACGACGATACGATGATTGGTGAGTACACTCTTACTACGCGTACAATAGTCATCGATATTCAAATCCGTGGGGTAGGTACCCGAGTAACTGAAGGTTTTCTTATCCATCATGTAAGCGTTGATAGCCAATGGTGAATAGGCATTGCCTTCCCAACTCGAGTAGTACATGAAAAGGCATATCGAATCGATGGAATCTACGTGGAAGTCAGCCGGGTAAGCGTATCCTTCCGGACAAGCCAATTGCGTTAATATAGACGCGCGCAGGACACCATAATCGGTTTCTATCTCGCCCAACAAGAACGAATCCGCCTGTGATATAATCGCATCGCAACTATCTACCATCGAGCGGAAAGAGAAGGTATCTACCAATACGATAATCTCATCCTCAGGCGTCAAAACCGATTGACCGGTATTGGCTACATCATCCTTACATGCCGTCCAGCAGCATGCAATCATCATCAAAACCCCTATGAACGCAAAGCGTTTACTCATCCTCTTTTTCTAACAATGTTTGATAAAAATCCCATTGGCGTTTGCAAGCCGCGGTCAGATCTTCTGTCTCTGCGTAAGATAAGATCGGTTTGCCCTTGGTCTCCGCGTAGTTCGCTACGCGTTGGTTGATGGTCGGGGTGGCATACACAATAGCATCCGAGAAATCGACCGCCAGACGCATTAATTCCTCGTATCCAACGGGGAAATCAGCTATCGAACGGACGTCCGTGTTGCTGATGCCATTGATACGCAGTTTGTCCGCAAACTTCGTGGAGAACGGTTTCTTGTACTCGTTGTCATCGAGCATAACGACGATCTTGGAATTGGCAAAGAACGGTTCGTCGTTGAAGGCTTTCTTGAGGTACAAAGGTGCCAATGCACTCATCCAACCGGAGCACAGGATGATATCCGGTGTCCAACGCAGTTTTTTCACCGTCTCAATCGCCCCGCGTGCGTAGAAAATAACGCGGTCGTCATTATCTGCATACTCAACGCCGTTCTCGTCCGCTACACCTTTGCGACGATGGAAGAGGTCGTCGTTATCTATGAAATAGATCTGTATACGCGCCGATTGGATGGAGGCCACTTTGATGAGCAAAGGATGATCCGATTCTTCGATAATCAAGTTCATACCGGAGAGGCGAATTACCTCATGCAATTGATTGCGGCGCTCATTGATTTCGCCAAACTTAGGCATAAAGGTACGCGTCTCATAGCCATGCCCCTGGAAGTATTCAGGGAGCTGACGATTCAGAAGACGAATAGGACTTTCCTCTGCCAGATAAGGGCTTATCTCCTGCGAGATAAATAGGATACGTTTGAGCTCTTTCATAGGCGTGTACACATTTTAGCACTGCAAAATTACAAAAAAATTTTGATATATGCAAAAAAATAACTAATTTTAATCGTTTTTGCTTGCAAAATAAGAAAAATTTTATTATTTTTGCACGATTTTTTGAAAAATTTAAGGAAATAATGCAAATAATTACTACAAAAAGTGCTTTGCAAGAAGCGGTGAAGGCTTGTAAAGCAGCAGGTAAGACCATTGGTCTTGTTCCTACGATGGGTGCGTTGCACGAGGGGCATGCTTCGTTGGTGAAGCGGGCTGTGAAGGAAAACGATGTGTGTGTGGTTTCGGTGTTCGTGAACCCGACGCAATTTAACAACAAAGAGGATCTGGCGAAGTACCCGCGTAACATCGAGCGCGATGCCGAGTTGCTTAGTGCCATCGGTGCACACTACGTGTTTGCACCTACGCCTGAGGAGATGTATTCGGCCGAAGAGATGAATTCGACGTTTGAATTTGATTTCGCAGGCTTGGACAAAGTCATGGAAGGTAAGATGCGTCCTGGCCATTTCAATGGTGTCGTACAAGTGGTTAGTCGTCTTTTCTATCTCGTTCAACCGGACAAAGGTTATTTCGGAGAAAAAGATTTCCAACAATTGGCAATTATCCACCATATGGTAGAGCGCAGTTCGATGGCCGGTACATTCGGAAACTTGGAAATCATCGATTGCCCGATTGTTCGTGAGGAGTCCGGTTTGGCTTTGTCGAGTCGTAACGAGCGTCTTTCGGCAGAAGAGAAACAGACGGCATTGGCCATCTCCAAAACGCTTTTTGCTTCGTTGAAATGGGCAAAAGAAGCGGGTGCAACGGTCGCAGGTGTTCAGCAAAGAGTAATAGATACTATCAATGCGGTAGATGGTCTGGAAGTGGAGTACTACGAGATCGTGGATCAAACGACCTTGCTGCCTACCGATACCTTCGACCATGCCATCGGTTGTGTAACCGTTTACTGTGGCCCGGTACGTCTGATTGACAATATAAAATATTAAATCTAAAATCTACAATCATCGATGACAATCGTCAGCGATACATATATTCCGTTTATTGCTGAGGCTGTTCGAAATGAATGGCCTCAAGTCGATATTTGTCCGTTGAAACCGGAAGAAAACGATGCTGATGCTGTCAAAAATGCCGATGTGTTGATTGTGCGTACGCGCACGAAAGTGAATGAGGCGTTATTGAAGGGCTCGAAAGTGCAATTGGTCTGCACGGCTACCATCGGTTTCGATCATATCGACACGGCGTATTGCGAGGCGAACGGAATACGTTGGATGTCTTGTCCGGGTTGTAATGCCCAAGCAGTTTGCGATTATATCGAAGAGGCGTTGAATGAAATTACCAATGACCAATTACCAATGACCAATACGCCGACTATCGGCGTTGTCGGAGTCGGTCACGTAGGCAGTCTGGTGGCTGAGATGGCAGAACGGAAAGGGATGAAGGTCTTATTGAATGATCCGCCGAAACACATAGGCGTTTCGCTCGATTTCATCGCACAAAATTGCGATATCATCACCTTCCATGTGCCGCTCGATAATTCTACGTATCATCTATGCAATGAGGCGTTTCTCGCGAAATGCAAACCCGGTGCACTCATCATCAACGCGGCGCGTGGAGGAGTCGTGGACGAACAAGCGTTGTTGCAAAGCGGACATCCATATATCTTGGATACTTGGGAGAAAGAACCGGATATCAATGCGGACGTATTGCAAAAGGCAGAATTGGCATCTATGCATATCGCGGGTTATAGTGTGGATGGCAAGCGGAATGCAAGCCAAATGTGTCTCGATCAAATCGCGAAAAGTTTCGGTTTAAAGCCTATCGACATGTCCAAGTATCCGTATTTAGAGCTCTCTAATAAAAAAGAAGACTCGGCGCCAGGTTGGCTGTTCCGAGTCTCCAAATCACTCAAAGCTAATCCTACTGCTTTCGAGGCGCTGCGCAAATCCTATCCACTGCGCGAAGGATCGGTTCGATAGAGGGAGCCTCTCCTACCGCTTCGATCATCCATTGTTTGGGCGTCAAACGACCTAAACGATAGATGCGCATATATTCTTGCGCGAACTCCAATTGGTTCTTACTTTGTGCCAGATGCTCTTCTAACTGGTACTGCACGATATGTCCGAGCGGGTAGTTCGGCAAGTACATCGGTGCGTTGACCATATGGCTATAGACGGCCAAGAGGATACAATCGTGTTCACCGAGTACCGGTTCGTAGTATTGGTTCCAGATCTCTTTAGCAATCTGTTGGGTAGCCACGCAGAGTTCTTTGGCGCTTGCCTTCGGGTGCTCATAGATCCATTTCCACATTGTCATATCAACCAGACTCACACCCATGATCTCGTACATCGACCAGAATTGATCCAACACTTCGTTCGGGTCGTTGACGCCGTTACCCATCTTGGCGCCGGGCAATAACTGCAGATCGCGATGTTGCCAGAGGAATGCGGACGCTTCGGTGTAAGCGGTGTTAGGTACACCGGAGAGCATGTAATGGTCGATGAAATACATGTCGAGCACTTGTTCTACACAATGACCGAACTCATGGACGGCGATGTTATAACCCTTGTAATCCATGCCGTTGGCTGGAATACGGGTGCGGAGACGCGCCTCTTCTTTACGTCCAAGGCACGGCCATGCGTGACCGGATCCGCGGGCGGGTTCTACTACGATATGACGGGCAATCGCACGGGCATCTTCGGAGTAGAAGCCCATCTGTTGAAGCAGACGCGGCATGTCGGCAGCAAAGGCATTGGCATCGGGATAGAGTTGGCGTGTTTGGGCACTCAGTTCGTCTTCGTTGAGTGCTGCACGTGCTTTGAAACCGTCGTACCAGATATCGTACGGCCGCAGGTCGCGACCTAAACGCTCACGAATGATAGCAGCTACTTGGGCTACTTGCTCTGAACCGACCAAAGCGCGGAAGAGGCTGTCCAGTTCAGCGGCAGGAATCTCTACGCCGCCTTCGAAATTGCGAATAATACCCGTCGGCATCGAGGGACAATAGGCGTCTTCGGCAAAATAGGCATGGGCGATGTCGAGGATCTTCTGATAGCGGATATAGGGTTCATTTTCCTCGATTTCATCGGAGAAAGGTTGCCAGATAAAGTCCGGATTATTGATGGCTTTCTGCGGGATAGTTTGTGCGACGATCCGTTGCATGACCTGATAGATCATCTCCTGTTTCTCCTGACCGTTCTCGGCGCCATAGAGGGCTTTCAGTTCGTCGCGCAGGTTCCAGTGACTCAGCAGTATTTTGTCCTGCTCCCAAAGTTGACGACCGTCTTCCGTGCGGAGGTTACCCATGTAGATGTTGTAGTCGGCGATGTAGTTCTCCGCATTGGCGTTAGCTTGCGCCATGCGGGCGTTCACTTCGGCGGGTACGCGGGTGGTAAAGATGTCTCCCATGCGGGCGTAGGCCCACTCCTGCCGTGTCCAGTTCTTACCGAGCGTGTTCTTCTCTTCGAGCGTATAATGCGGGAAGTTAATGATCGTTATAAACGCTAATTTGTTGGCGAACATATCGTCCAAGAAATGCGCCAAGGGACTATAACCGGACATGATCCAATCGGGAGTCTGCGGTTCGGCGGCATTGGTCAGTTGGGTCGGTTTGAGCAAATCGATCGTCAGCATGTCTGCCGATTGATAGACGTTCTCGAGAATGCGGCTCATTGACTCGAAGAGCGCCAACCGCTCGCTGTCGGAGGTACAGTAATAGTCTGCTACAAGTTGGTCAAAATCGGCTTGCGAACCGTCTTCTTCTGTCCAAAGCGCTGCAGCTTGTTGCACACCAAGCGGGGCAGATTTATCCGTTGAAATCGGACTTTTTTGAGTACACGAGGCTAAAATCATACAGCCAAGAATAAAATGTTGAACTTTCATATTATTGATTTTGTCGTTTGGATTTGAGTTCTTGCATAATCATTGTACGAACGAAGGCATCGAAACGTTTGTAGCGTTTCTTGGTGCCATTTGGTAGCGTAACAGCAAAGGGATCAGGTTTGGAACCTCGGGTAGCGTTTAGTTGTGCCGTAAAGCGTTGCTGCCAGTATTCGTATAGTTTGGGATCGTTAAGGGCTTTGTCGGCTATTTGTGAGGCTTCTTTGAAGAGTTGTTGGTTAACTTTTTCTTCGCCTTTCGCCGGTTTTTGCTTCCAGTTACGTGGATGAAGGACATCGTAGGTTTCTTGAACACCGAGGCCGATGATACGTCCATGGGCATCACGAAAACGTTTGACACGATGGATATGTCCGGGTGATGTGGCGCCGTTGACTTCTTCTATTCCGGGAGTTAGTTTCTCTCTTGCCATAACTGATTGATTTTGAGTAGTTTATAAGTATTTGCTTTTGTCGGTGATGTTGCGAATCACGCACTAATCACACAATAATCACGCATTAATCACCCAATATACATTCTGTGCAGCCCGTATTATTAGGGCGTTCGGGCGTGATTCGTGGTTGGAAACCATTTTCGGGTGCAAAGGTACAAAAAAGATTTGGAATATGCAAATAAATCAGCGAAATTTGCATGAACCAGCATAGAATTGTGGGAAGAACGAAGGGCTAATCCGCCTATGTCCGAGCCTATAAAGAGAAGAAAAACGAAGAAAATCGCGCGCGGGCTTGCGTATATGAAAAAAAAGTATTACCTTTGCACCCGCAATTTGTGCGGAGCGATGAACCGCTTGGTTGTTAAATAGTCAAATCGATAAATTAAATATATGGCAAGTTTTCAGAAGTTGACTCCTCGTGGAGAGGACTATTCAAAGTGGTACAATGAGTTGGTGGTAAAGGCCGACTTGGCAGAGCAGAGTGCCGTTCGTGGTTGTATGGTGATCAAGCCTTATGGCTATGCCATTTGGGAGACCATTCAGGCAGAGTTAGACCGTCGTTTTAAGGCGCAGGGCGTGAAAAACGCTTATTTCCCGTTGTTGATTCCGAAATCGTTCTTGAGCCGCGAGGCTGAGCACGTGGAGGGTTTTGCGAAAGAGTGTGCGGTGGTGACCCATCACCGTCTGATGAACGACCCGAACGGAAAAGGCGTTGTCGTTGATCCGGACGCCAAGTTAGAGGAAGAGTTGATCATCCGTCCGACATCGGAGACGATCATCTGGAGTACATACAAGAACTGGATCTCGTCTTATCGCGATCTGCCGATCTTGTGCAACCAGTGGTGTAACGTGATGCGCTGGGAGATGCGTACGCGCTTGTTCCTGCGCACGGCGGAGTTCCTCTGGCAAGAAGGTCACACGGCACACGCGACAAAGGAGGAGGCAGAGGATTATGCCCGTCAGATGTTGGACGTGTATGCCGATTTCGCAGAGAACGTGATGGCGATTCCGGTAGTGAAAGGTGTGAAGAGTCCGAACGAGCGTTTTGCGGGTGCGTTGAACACCTATTGTATCGAGGCGATGATGCAGGACGGTAAGGCGCTGCAAGCCGGTACGAGTCACTTCCTGGGTCAGAACTTCGCGAAGAGTTTTGATGTGCAGTTCTTGAGCAAGGAGAACAAATACGAGTATGTCTGGGCGACCAGTTGGGGTGTTTCGACGCGTCTGATGGGTGCGCTGATCATGACCCACTCGGACGATAGCGGTCTGGTTCTTCCGCCGCACTTGGCACCGATTCAGGTAGTTATTGTGCCGATCTTCAAGAAAGAGGAAGACTTGGCCAAGTTGATGGAGAAGTTGAATCCGATTGCTGACCAGATGAAAGCGTTAGGTATCCGCGTCAAAGTAGATACGGACGAGAAATATACGCCGGGTTACAAGTTCGCGGACTATGAGTTGAAGGGTGTACCTGTTCGTTTGGCCATGGGAGGTCGTGATCTGGAGAACAACACGATCGAGATCGCACGCCGTGACACGCAGAGCAAAGAGACGATTTCTCTCGATGGAATCGTAGAGAAAGTGCAGGCATTGTTGGAAGAGATCCAGAAGAACCTTTTGACGAAGGCTTTGGATTTCCGTATCGCCAACACGCGTGAGGTGAACAGCTACGAGGAGTTCAAAGAGGAAGTGAAGAAAGGCGGATTCATCCTGGCACACTGGGACGGCACGGCAGAGACCGAGCAGAAGATCAAGGATGAGACCAAGGCGACTATCCGTTGTATCCCGTCGATCGAACTGCCGGGACATAAGAACGAGCCGGGTAAGTGTATGGTGACGGGCAAGCCCTCCGCCGGCCGCGTGATCTTTGCGTTGAGTTATTGATTGGCACGGTATTTGTCAGTAGCCCTGTGAAATGAAACGACTACTGTACATAGTACTATTGGCTGCCTTCGGGTGTCAAGCGTTCGCAGCGGAGCAGTATCTGGACTCCTGCATGATCCGTGTTCAGGACGGTGATACGATCTATATGGCGTATCTGCACGAGGTGTGGGTGTACCCGCCGCTGAAGTTCAAGAACAAGAAACAGGAGAAGTTCTACTGGCGGACGGTGCGCGACGTGAAGAAATGTCTTCCGTACGCAAAGAAGATCTCGAAGGACATGGCTTATGCCGATCAGGAACTGGCGAAGATACCGGACAAGAAAGCGCAGAAGAAATGGTGGCGTGCGTTCGAGAAACACCTTTTCAAGAAATACGAGAAGGATTTCCGAGGCATGTACGCCAGCCAGGGTAAGATGCTGATGAAACTGCTGGATCGGGAAACGAACAAAACGAGTTATGAACTGATCAAGCAGTACAAGAACAAAGCAACGGCTGATTTCTGGCAGTTTGTGGCCAAGTTGTTCCGGAATGACCTGAAAGACGAGTACGATGCCACGGACAAAGACCGTATTACGGAGCGCGTGATCAACCTCGTGGAGGCAGGTCAGTTGTGAGATAACAAACAATTAAACTATGATATACAGATTTACTTTTTCGTGTGAGGAAGGCGATCCGAACTTCCGCCGCGTGTTTGAAGCAGATGCTGATGCAACGTTTCTGGAGTTACATGAAGCTATCTTGAAGAGTGTCGGTTATCCGGACGATCAGATGACTTCTTTCTTCCTTTGCAACGATGAATGGGAGAAGGGTCAGGAAGTGACGCTCGTGGAGATGGACTCGAACTTCGAGTACGACAACATGGTGATGAACGAGACGCGTCTGAGTGATCTGATCGAGGAACAGGGTCAACGTTTGATCTATATCTTCGATCCGATGTTCGAGCGCTATTTCTTCGGAAGCCTGAAGGAGATCAAACCGGGTTCGATGAACGGCGTTGAGTGCGTGGAGTCGAAGGGCAAAGCGCCGAAACAATTGAAGAGCGAGGATCCGTTGGCAGGTGTCGGTGGCAAGAGCGCGGACGATGACTTTATGTTCGACGACGAGTTCAAAGACGAGTACGATCTCGGCGACATCGACATGGAGGGATTCCAAGACCTCAGTTTCGACGACGGCACAATGTTTTGATGCCCACGCTGCTTCTCATAGTGGGTCCGACGGGTGTCGGTAAGACGGAGTTGTCGCTACGGGTAGCGGAGCATTTCGGTTGCCCGATACTGAACTGCGACAGTCGTCAGATTTACCGCGGTATTCCTATCGGGACAGCCGCACCGACGGAAGCAGAGCAAGCACGCGTGAAGCATTATTTTGTGGCGACACGCGAGTTGGAAGAAGACTATAATGCCGGTCAGTACGAACGCGATGCGTTGGCGCTCTTGGAAGAACTATTCAAGCGCCATAAGGTGGTGGTGATGACCGGAGGGTCGATGCTCTATGCCGATGCCGTTTGTGACGGTTTGGATGATCTGCCGAATGTGCCGGCCGAGATACGGCAGCAGGTGAAGGAGGCGTACGAGCAAGGCGGTTTGGAATGGTTGCAAGCCGAAGTGCAACGTCTGGATCCGGACTACTGGCAGGTGGTGGATCAACAGAACCCCGCACGGTTGGCGCATTGCGTGGAACTTTGTCTGACAACCGGAAAGACTTATTCGTCACTCAGAACCAGCACCCGCAAAGAGCGTCCCTTCCGAATCATCAAGATAGGCTTAGAGCGTGATCGCGCAGAATTGTACGCGCGCATAGACAAGCGCGTGGAGCAGATGGTGAAAGAGGGGTTGGTAGAGGAAGCTCGATCGGTCTATCAGAAACGGCAGTTGAACAGTTTGCAGACGGTTGGGTACAGAGAGTTATTCGCCCATTTTGACGGGGAATACGATCTGAACCGTGCGATAGAATTGATACAACAGAACACGCGCCATTATGCCAAGCGACAGATGACTTGGTTCCGGCGAGATAAAGACATACATTGGCTGAACGCCAACGATGATTATGAAAAAAACATACATCTTATTGACACTCTGCTTGGCGCTGATAGCGTGCAAGAAGAATAGTGTGGACTTCTCTTACTCTCCGCAACAACCGCGAGCCGGACAGAGTGTGACTTTTAGCAATCTCTCCACCTCAGGCGAGGAATGGGAGTGGACGTTTGGTGATGGAGCGACTTCTACGCTTCGATCGCCGTCACATACCTACAAACAGCCGGGTGCATATACCGTGACGCTGAAGGTGGATAAGAAAAAATCCTGGATGGCTACCAAACAGGTGACGGTTACCGATACGATTCCTACTTTTGTGGCGTCGGATTCTACGTTTGTGATCTACAAGGACTATACTTTCACCGCCAATGTCTATAATCCGTACAACTACGATCTGGAATTGGTGTGGGACGTACCGGATTCCACCGCACGCACGAGCGGCATGTCGATCACCTGCTATTTCACCGAGCCGGAGAAAGAGACGGAAGTGAGTTTGGCGGTGATCCTGAACGGCGACACGACGGAGCTCGTTAAGTCATTCTATATCCAAAACCAGAAGACCAACGCCGTGCTGATGCGAACTGCCGATGGAGATTATCGTCAACGTATATTCGACGACAGGGCAGAAGAAGTGAAACCGTGTGATGAGCCATCGTCGGTTTTGGATAACGAACAGGACACGGTGCAGGTATATAACGGCTATACATTTACGCTTTCCGAATTGAAAGCCGTCTTCCCGGAATTGGAGGGCTTTAAGATTGCCAACCGTAAGGTCTACTACCGTGCCGACGGTCTTTGGGTATCGAACATAGACGGTTCGTATCCTGTGCAGATCGATCCGCTGCCGTGTGCGGCGATGACCTTGGAGGCGCAGTACAATAACCGCATCTATTGGGCCAACGAGAACGGCGTATGGTACATGCCGTTTGTGGGGTCGGATAATAATAAGTTTGTGACCACTCCCGTTCAGTTGAACGGTTATACCAATGTAACTAAATTAGCCGCTGACGGCGAATTGAAATGATACAACCTGATTATATTTTTGAAACCTCTTGGGAGGTATGTAACCGCGTTGGCGGTATTTATGCCGTGTTGAGTACGCGTGCCGCTTCGATGCAAGCCGAGCACCCGGACAAGGTCTTTTTCTTCGGACCCGATTTCGGGGAACACAGTGATATCTACTTCAAACAAGACAAATCGCTGCTCAAGGAGTGGAAAGCTCCGCTGCCCGTTCGTATCGGTCGTTGGCAAGTGCCGGGTGAACCGATGGCTATCTTGCTGAAGTTCGATGCTCTCTGGCCGAAGAAAGATGAGATCTATGCCTGGGCATGGGATAAGTTCCAAGTGCAGAGTCATGCGGCGTATGGGGACTATGATGAGTCTTGTCTGTTCGGTTATGCCGCCGGCATGGTGATGGAGAGTTTATACAAGTTCATCCTCAAAAACCTGAAAACCCGCGGTAAGAAGCCGAATTTCTGCATGCACGCGAATGAGTGGCAGACGGCTTTCTCGATCTTCTATCTGGAGGATCATTGTCCTCAGATTGCCACGCTGTTCACGACCCATGCAACGGCTATCGGTCGTTCGATCGCCGGCAACGGCAAACCGCTGTACGACTATTTTGAGGCGTATAACGGCGACCAAATGGCATATGAGCTGAACATGGTTTCCAAACACTCCGTGGAGAAACAAGCGGCACATTGGGCAGACTGTTTCACAACGGTGAGTGACATCACCGCGCGCGAGTGCAAGCAGTTGCTAGACAAACCGGTGGATATCGTGACGCCGAACGGATTTGAGCCGACCTACGTACCCAAGGGCGCGGAGTTCGATGCCCGTCGTGCCAAAGCGCGCGAGGCTTTGCATAAGGTTGCCGGCGAGGTACTGGGCGGTGTAGTTCCCCAGAACGCATTGCTGGTAGGTATCTCCGGCCGTTTGGAGATAAAGAACAAAGGTATCGATGTGTTCGCTGAGGCGCTGGATAAGTTGGCGCAGAAGATATATCATAGTGACCAACCGGAGAAAGAGGTGGTGGCTTTCGTGATGATCCCTTATCTGGATCGTGCGCCGACTCGCAAGGGCAAAGTGAGTGCGGTGTTTGTGCCGTATTATCTGGACGGACAAGATCCGTTGTTTGGTATGAAATACTATGATCTGCTGATGGGTCTGGACGTAACGGTCTTCCCGAGTTATTACGAGCCGTGGGGTTATACACCGCTGGAGTCTTGTGCGTTCCACGTGCCGACGATCACTACTTCGTTGGCTGGTTTTGGAGCATGGGCAGCCAAGCAGAAAGATCAGTTCGGTGTGGTGGTTATTGACCGTAACGACTCGAACTTCAACGAAGTGGCGGAGAACATCGCCGATGCGTTGTTGCGTTACGACCGTCTGTGCGGAGAAGACAAAGCACGTGCCCGAAGTGCGGCAGAGGCAGTGGCGAAAAAAGCCGATTGGAAACATTTCTTCAAGTACTATCGCAAAGCTTATGAGATCGCGTTGAAGAAACGGGATCAACGAATGGACGAATTACAAAATCCTTGCTTATTATGAGAAAAAGTTTATTGATAATGGCGCTTGTGCTGCCGATAGCAGCCTTCGCATGTACGAATTTTTTGGTAGGTAAAGCCGCTTCTGCGGATGGCAGTACGATGATCTCGTACGCTGCAGACTCCTATGGTATGTTCGGTTATTTGCATTTCTCGCCGGCTGCTGACTATGAGGAAGGTGCTATGCGTGAGGTCAAAGATTGGGACACCGGACGTCCTCTTGGGCAGATCCCGCAAGTGGCACACACCTATTCGGTAGTGGGTAATATGAACGAACACCAAGTGACGATTGGTGAGACCACGTGGGGCGGTCGCGAGGAGTTGTGGGACACGGTCGGTATTGATTACGGATCGTTGATCTACATCGCTCTGGAGCGCTCCAAGACGGCTCGCGAGGCCATCGAATGGTTTGTCAAACTGATCAATGAATACGGATACGCTTCGGAAGGTGAGTCCTTCTCTTTCGGTGACCCCAATGAGGTCTGGATCATGGATCTGATCGGTAAAGGACCGGGAAAGAAAGGTGCTAACTGGGTAGCTGTTCGTATTCCGGACAACGCGATCGCAGGTCACGCTAATCAGGCGCGTATCACCCAACTGCCGATCAGTAAGAAAGCGAAAGTCAATAAAAAACTGAACTGTGTGGTCAACGGCGATTGGATGTGGGATAAAGACCTTATTAAATTCGCGCGCGAGAAAGGTTACTTCACCGGTGCGGACAAGGACTTCTCTTTCCAGGCTGCATATAACCCCTTCGATTTCAGCGGACTCTATGTGTGCGAGGCACGTGTATGGTCGTTCTTCAACCATTTCAGCGATGACATGGAGCGTTATTTTGACTACGCGAGCGGTAAGACTTTCCGCGAATCCAACGGAAAAAATGAAGGCGAGCATATGCCGCTGTGGATCATCCCGAATCGCAAAGTGAGCGCGCAGGATATGAAAGAGTGTATGCGTGACGAGTACAGAGGTACGCCGCTTGATATTACCAAAGGCACCGATGCTGGACCGTGGGAGAGCAAGTTACGTTTCGGTGGTCTGGGCTTCAAGTGCGCGGTGAACGGAACGGATACGCTGCAGTATTGGTACGAGCGTCCGACGGCTACCCAACAGACGGCTTGGTCGTTTGTGGCACAGATGCGAAACGGCAAGAAAGGTATCTTCTGGTTTGGCGTAGATGACGCGGCTTGTTCGTGCTACACCCCGATGTACTGCTGCATCAACCGTGTGCCCGAGTGTTTTGCAGAAGGTAACGGAGACAGTTACACTTTCTCGCCGACCAGTGCATGGTGGACGTTTAATCTTGTGGCTAACTGGGCGTATACCAAGTATAGCCGCATGTACCCGCATGTGCGAGAGAGTCAGCAGATTTGGGACGATAAGTTCAATACCCAGATTGCCGGTGTGGACGCACAAGCGGCCGAACTGAACGAAGAAGATGCGCGTGCGTTCCTTACTTCGTATTCGTGCGCGCAGGCTGAGAACCTCGTGGCTGATTGGCAACGACTCTATATCTACCTGGTGACCAAGTTTATTGATGGTCAGGAGCGTAAGGAAGAGAACGGACAGTTCAAGCGTAATCCGTACGGTCAGAGCTGTGGTCCGAACCGTCTTCCGTTGCCGGAACCGTTCCTGAAGATGGTTGCCCCGGAGATTACTCACGAATAATTGAAACTATGTTTAGTCGCTTGTATGGCATATTGCTGCCGTTCTTTGTGAGCTTTTTGCTGGCATGGTTGTTAGACCCGTTAGTGAGTTTCATCCAATATAAATGCCGCGTTAAGTTCCGTATTCTGTCGGTGGCTATCACGCTCATTCTGTTTGTGGGCTTAATGATCTTGGGTGTCTATTTGCTGATCCCGGCAGTGGAGCATGAGGTGAAAAAGTCAGCTGTAGCCATAGAGCAATACTTCGAGACTTTCGATGCGAGCAGGTATCTCACGGATGAGCAGCAAGCGAAGGTGCAGGAGACCTTAGACGGACTCAACTTGCGGTCTGTTCTCTCCTACCCGGAAGTACGCGACGGCATCAAGAGTTTTCTCCCTAAGATAGGCGGCTGGATCACCGGAGGTTTGAGTTGGTTGAGCGAGTTGCTCGTTATTTTCATCGGATTGCTCTATCTCATTTTCCTGTTGATCTCCTTTCCTTCCATACGTGCCCATTGGCGGGATTATATTCCCAAGAAACATCTTCCGGCCGTATCGACGATTGTCCACGAGTTGAGTGTGAACATGAACGCTTATTTCCGCGGACAAGGATTGATTGCGCTGTGCGTGGGCATCCTTTTTGCCATCGGTTTCACACTCACCGGCATGCCGATGGGATTCGTGATGGGCTTGATCATCGGTGTGCTCAATTTAGTGCCGTATATGCAGGCTTTGGGTATCCCGCCATGTATCATCCTGTGTCTGGTTCAATCGGCGCAGACCGGTCAACCGGTGTGGCTGACCTTGCTGCTGATGGCGATCGTGTTCATCGTGGTACAGACCTTCCAGGATATGGTTCTTACGCCGAAGATCATGGGTAAGGTGACGGGACTCGGGCCGGCAGCTATCCTGCTAAGCCTTAGTTTCTGGGGCGCACTGATGGGTGTGGTAGGAATGATCATCGCCCTGCCGCTCACCTCACTCGGTATCTCCTGCTACAAACATTACGTGCTCCACGAACCTTTTGCTTCCGAACGGTCTGTGGCGGAGAACATACAAAAGCCGGAGGCGTTGGTGCAGGAAGAAGAGCTTGTCCGGCAGAAAGCCCAAGAGGTGAAGAAGAAAACAAGTCCTGTTAGAACTTATAGCAAAAACTGACGAACCATCCCCATTCAGACATGTGCTGTTTGGGGAGTTGTTTGTTTTTTACCAGATTGTTCAGACCGAAGTCATAGCCCGATTGCAAACGATACCGATCCCATTCCAGACCACCGCCTAATCCCCATTGGATATTGGCGCGAATCAGCTCGTCTGCATAACGGTCATAGGGTTCTGTCTCGACGCCTATCGTCTGCAACCATGCTTCGGTTTTCGTGCTCAGGTGCTTGTCCATGTAATCATTTTGCGCCAAACCGATATGCAGTTGGGGACCTGTGTAGAAGAACAGATTCAGTTTCTTCCAAAGAGGAATCGTGTAATACGCGCGAACGGGAATCGTCAGATTATGCTCCAGCACACGATGGTTGATGTATTCCGCTTGTACGCTCGGGGCATCCATGGAACGCCAGTGTTGCTCGTTTTGACCATACAGGAGCGTGTAATACAATCCGGTCTGCAAACCGAAATGAATCGGCAGATTGAAGGTGAAACTGGCACCCAAACGAATGCCGTGTAAGTACAATCCTGGATAAGACAGATTGCGTACATGTTGCTTATGTTGCGCGTAGCCCACCTCAATACGGTACTCCACACCGAACTCATAACTCTTCTCTTTCTCCACTTTACGTGTGGGGTCAAAGAACGAGTTATCGGCTATTTGATACGCCGGTTGTTTGGTGTCATCCGCCCACAACGCACACACGCTGAGGCTCAAAAAAAGCACTATTACTCCGAATTGTCTCATAAATCGGCTGCAAAGGTACTATAAAATTTTGATATATGCAAAAAAAGTTGTAACTTTGTGCCGAAATTGATAATTTAAATCGAATAGTATATGGAACCGAAAGCAGTTTTTGACATTTTTGCGCAAATCAATCAAGTACCTCGTCCGTCCAAACACGAGGAGCGAATCAGTAAGTGGTTGCAGGATTTTGCAGCAGCTCATCACATCGAATGCGTGGCTGACGAGGCGATGAACGTTATCATGCGTGTGCCCGCAACGCCAGGTTACGAGAATCATGAAGGCGTTATCCTTCAGGCGCATATGGACATGGTTTGCGAGAAAAACGGCGACGTACACCATGACTTCATGACCGATCCTATTCAGACCTATGTGGACGGTGAATGGCTCAAAGCGAAGGGAACAACCCTCGGTGCGGACAACGGTATAGGTATCTCTATGGCACTTGCTGCCATCACCGATTCCAACCTGCAACACCCCGCTATCGAATGTCTCTTTACGGTGGACGAGGAGACCGGTCTTACCGGAGCAATGAAACTGCAAGATGGTATGCTGCAGTCCAAACGACTTATTAATCTGGACTCCGAAGACGACGGTCAGATCTTCATCGGTTGTGCCGGTGGAATCGACACATTAGCGAAGATGCACTATAAAGGTGAGAGGTTAGAAGTGACAGGTGATAAGTTGGCAGTTCGCCTGAGTGTGAGCGGACTCATGGGTGGTCACTCTGGGGATGATATCAATAAGGGGCGCGCGAACGCGAATCAGTTCATTGTGTGGTTCCTTGCACGTATCTGGCCGCAGACAGAGATTCAGTTGGCGTCCATCAACGGCGGTAATCTCCGCAATGCGATCGCCCGCGAAGCGGAAGCAGTCATCGCTATTCCTATGGCGTACAAAGAGCAGATCCGTATTGAGTGGAATCATTTTGTAGCACAGATGGAAGGGGTCTTCGGCGAAGTGGAGAAGGATATGCGTCTCGAACTGGAGACCTGCGACATGCCCGAGATATATGTGCCTGCCGACAAAGCTTATCGTCTCATCATGGCGCTCTGCGAATGTCCGCACGGAATGATTGCTATGAGTCAGGAAATGCCCGGTCTTGTGGAGACCTCCACTAACCTCGCGTCCATTAAGATGAAAAGTGAAAAAAGTGCCGATTTCATCGAGGTAAATACGTCCCAGCGCTCCTCTAAAGAACCGGCTAAACATCACCTCAAGTGGGCGGTAGAACAAGCCCTCTCGTTGGCGTGTGACGAAGTGACGCATGGAGACGGTTATCCGGGTTGGGCTCCGAACCCTAACTCTCCGCTTTTGGAAGTAGTAAAGAAAGCCTATGTCGATTTATTCAAGTCCGAACCGCAGGTACTCGCTATTCATGCCGGTCTGGAGTGCGGTTTGTTCTTGGAGAAATATCCTTACCTCGACATGGTTTCTATCGGTCCGCAGATGTACGGAGTTCACTCGCCTCAAGAGCGTCTCTCTATTCCTTCGACGGAGCGTTGTTACCGCTGGCTTTGCCAAACACTGCAAGCCTTGTAGTTTGTTTCAAACTACCCATAAACAAGGAAATCTGCATCAAAAGTGCAGATTTTTTTGCATATGTCAGAAAAAAGCACTACCTTTGCAGCCGTTTTACGGCTTGCAAACGATTAAACACACTATAATGAAAAAATTTAACGAGTACAAACGATTGGATTTGGCTGCGCTCAGCCGCGAGGTTTTGGCGCAGTGGGAACAAGAGAATCTATTTGAAAAGAGTGTATCTACACGCGAGGGACATCCGCAGTTTTTGTTTTTTGAAGGTCCTCCTTCGGCGAACGGAATGCCGGGTATTCACCACGTCATGGCGCGTACCATCAAGGATACGTTCTGCCGTTTCAAAACGATGCAGGGTTATCAGGTACGCCGTAAGGCCGGTTGGGACACCCACGGTCTGCCGGTTGAGTTAGGCGTAGAGAAAATGCTCGGTATCACCAAAGAGGATATCGGCAAGAAGATCTCCGTAGATGAGTATAATGCGGCCTGCCGCCGTGAGGTGATGAAGTATACGAAGGAGTGGACGAACCTCACCAAGCAGATGGGTTATTGGGTGGATCTCGATGATCCGTATATCACGTACGACAACAAGTATATCGAGACGCTGTGGTACTTGCTCAAGGAGCTCTATAAAAAGGGTTACCTCTATAAGGGCTATACCATTCAGCCTTATTCACCGGCTGCAGGAACGGGTCTGAGTAGCCACGAGTTGAACCAACCGGGTTGTTATCGTGACGTCAAAGATATCACTTGTACGGCGAAGTTCCATCTCAAGGACGGCCGATATATCATTGCTTGGACGACTACTCCGTGGACATTGCCGAGTAATACGGCACTCTGCGTAGGACCGAAGATCGACTACGTGGAGATTGTGCTTGAGAGCGGTGAGCATATTATCTTGGCAGAAGCCCGCCTGTCGGCTTATTTCGATAATGCCGAGATCGTGGCACGTTACAAAGGTGCGGATCTCGTGGGTCTTGAGTATGATCCGTTGTTCCCGTGGGTGAATCCGGGTAAAGGTGCGTTCCGTGTTATCCCGGGTGACTACGTGACTACCGAAGACGGTACGGGTATCGTACATATCGCACCTACATTCGGTGCGGATGATAAGAAGGTTGGTGATGCCGCCGGTGTGCCGGGTCTGTATATGCAGACCAAAGACTTCGGACCGCGTCCTATGGTCGATTTCACCGGAAAATATTGGAAGATAGAGGATCTTGATCCTGAGTGGGCAAAGGATAATGTCAATACGGAACTGTATGGTAAATACGCCGGACGTTTCGTTAAGAATGCCTATGACCCGAATCTCACGGATAAAGATGAGTCGCTCGATTTGCACCTCTGTATGGAGATGAAAGCGGACGGTCGTTTGCTGAAGACCGAGAAGCATGTGCACTCGTATCCTCACTGCTGGCGAACCGACAAACCGGTTATCTACTACCCACTTGACTCTTGGTTCATCCAATCGACCAAAGCGCGTGACGAGATGATTGCACTCAACCAGACTATCAACTGGCAACCGGAGAGCACCGGTACGGGTCGTTTCGGTCAATGGCTCAATAACCTCAATGATTGGAACCTCAGCCGTTCACGTTATTGGGGAACACCGCTGCCTATCTGGCGCACCGAGGATGGCAAAGAGGAGATTTGTATCGGTTCTATCGCAGAATTGTTCGATGAAATCGAGAAATCTGTGAAGGCGGGCTTCATGAAAGCTAATCCTTGGCCGAAGCATAAAGTGGGTGATTATAGCAAAGCGAACTATGATCCGTCTGTCATCGATCTACATCGCCCGTACGTAGATGCCATTGTGCTCGTTTCCCCGAGTGGTAAACCGATGAAGCGTGAACTCGATCTTATCGATGTGTGGTTTGATAGCGGTGCCATGCCTTATGCACAGAACCACTATCCGTTCGAGAACGCAGACGCTCCGCGTACTGCGGACTTCATCTCCGAAGGTGTCGATCAAACTCGCGGATGGTTCTTTACGCTGCACGCTATCCACACGATGATTGAGGGAACGGTGGCATACAAGAATGTTATTTCGAATGGTCTGGTGCTCGATAAGAATGGCAATAAGATGAGTAAACGTCTGGGCAATGCTGTGGATCCTTTCGGTGCACTTGATACTTATGGAGCAGACCCTGTTCGTTGGTATATGTTGACGAACTCTAGCCCGTGGGAGAACCTTAAGTTCGATCCCGAAGGCGTGGATGAGGTACGCCGTAAGTTCTTCGGCACGCTGTATAACACCTACGGCTTCTTTGCATTGTATGCCAATGTGGACAACTGGCAGCCGTCAATTGGCAGTGGTCAGTACTCAGAGATTGACCGTTGGATCCTGAGCAAACTGAACTCGCTCGTGAAGGAAGTGACCGAAGCCTACGAGGCTTATGAACCGACTAAGGCCGGCCGTGCTATCAGCGATTTTGTACAAGATGACTTGAGTAACTGGTATGTTCGTCTGAACCGCAAACGTTTCTGGGGCGGAGAGATGGACGCAGACAAACAAGCGGCGTACGAGACACTCTATACCTGTCTTAAGACGGTTGCCCAACTTATGGCTCCGAACGCACCGTTCTATGCAGACCGTCTCTATCGTGATTTGACCGATGAAACCGTGCATTTAAGTGATTGGCCGAATGCCAATGAGGCACTTATCGACCTCAATCTGGAGCGTCAGATGTACCTCGCGCAACAGGCCACCTCTACGATCCTTTCGCTCCGTAAGCGCGCAGAGAAGAACGTACGTCAACCGCTGCAGAAAGCCGTTATCCCGACGCCGGATAAAGAGACCACCGATGCATTGCTCCACGTAGCCGATCTGATCAAGAGTGAGGTGAACGTGAAGGAACTCGTTATTGTGCCGGCAGAGCAGAGTGAGATCAAACTCGTGAAGAAGATCAAACCGCAGTTCAAGGTACTCGGTAAGAAAGTGGGAGGTCAGATGAAAGCCCTCGCGGAGGCCATCGGCAAGATGAGTCAGGATGACATCGCCAAGATGGAAGCGGACGGTCAGTTCACCTTGCTGGACTACACGCTTGTGCCCGAAGATGTAGAGATCATTACCGAAGACATGCCGGGGTGGTTGGTGGCCAACAACGGTATCCTCACTATAGCCCTTGATATCGAACTGACGGACGAGTTGATCGAAGAAGGTATCGCACGTGAGCTCATCAACCGTATCCAGAACCTTCGTAAGTCGTCCGGTTTGGAGATTACCGACCGAATTCAGGTGGTTATCGAAGACCGCGAAGAGATCCATAACGCCGTGCTTCATTGCAATGAGTACATCGCCGGTCAGGTACTGGCTACCTCGATGCAACTTGCAAAGGAGGTACAAGGCGAGAGCGTGGAAATGGACGGATATAATGTGAACATCAAAATCGAAAAAGCATAATGAGAAAAATCTATTATTTGGCGCTTATCGCGCTGGTAGGTCTGGTATTCAGCAGTTGTCAACAGAGTACTCCGACATTCTACCTGCAAGATATGCAGGGTTTATGGTTGGAAAACGGAGATAGTACGGAAGGTCATTTCGTGCGTTTCACTACTGAGAAGAGTGATGAGAATCCGTTTCTGTTAGGTCGCGAGTGGACAACCATCGATGACAAGCACGAAGAGGATTTGATAAAGCAGCGCAATAAGGACGGTTTTCCAGGTAACGGTTGGTTCAAGTATGACCTCAAGTCCGATGGTACTTTGACGGAGATCCACCTTATGAAAAACGGTGGAGCCGAGATTCCTAACGGTGTCGGTTTTGCCGTTACTAAGTTAACGGATACGGCTCTTGAGTACTACGAAAAAGAGAACAAGAGTTGGAAATATAAGTTCACCAAAGTAAAAGAATAATGATAAAAGCGCTTAAAATCATAGGGTGGACGCTGTTCGGTATTGTGATGACGGTCATTGCTGTCGTTTGTATCGCGATGTATGTCATCTTCACGCCGGAGCGTTTGACCCCGATTGCACGCCAAGCCGCCGATCAGTTCGTGGCTTGTGAGTACGAGATCGGTGAGGTCGATCTGACATTCTTCTCTACTTTTCCTCGTTTTGGTTTGCGTGCCGACGGTTTACTACTCATCAATCCTAAAGCCGGTGCGCAGAATGACACGGTAGTTGAGGCTAAACATCTGATTGCGACGGTGGATGTCATGGAGTTTCTCAACAACAATAACCTCCATGTACATGAGGCAATCTTGGATGATGCCAGCGTACATTTCTTCATTGCGGAAGATGGTACGACGAACCTTACGGGTGCTTTTGTTACGTCGCCGGACACGATAGAAGAAGACACGACGGCTTTCTCGTTGCCTTTCGATCAATTGACTGTAGATGGGTTGCGCATCAAAGCAAAAACCATCGATTTGATCGACAAAAAAGACACCATTGAGGCTTCGCTCGGAGAGACGGAACTTGCGGCATCTGTCAATAGTTGGGACGATATGTTCCTCTCGTTGGATGCACAGGATGTATGCGCAACGCTCAAAGGTGAGAGGTATGCCGATGGCGTGCGTATCCGTATATACGCGCCGATGTCGACCGATCTCAACACGATGCATTTTGCTTTCCGCAGAGCAGAATTGGCGGTGAATGAGTTTGCG